>Ga0208849_1000087_pt1 | contig 90233 bp, 88 predicted proteins | sample NGESurdeep072012_10_FD_184470 | JGI IMG/M metagenome (GOLD analysis project Ga0208849, IMG submission 184470) | Arctic peat soil microbial communities from Barrow, Alaska - NGEE Surface sample 53-3 deep-072012 (SPAdes) | ecosystem: Environmental > Terrestrial > Soil > Wetlands > Peat ...
CTCAGGGCGAGTGGCGAAATTGGCAGACGCGCAGGCTTCAGGTGCCTGTATTCGAAAGGATGTGGGGGTTCAAGTCCCCCCTCGCCCACCACAAGAATCCATTCAGTCTCAGTGGCTTCAAGCCCACCGCGTGCCACTTTATGACAGGGCACTGCACCAAAATTGACGAACGTTGGGGGTGACCGTTGGGAGTGCAACATGGCCTAGACACCACCGTCGCGTCGCAACCAGAATCCACCTATCGGCGCTTTTGTGGGCCCGAGGAAGCTCGTGAGCGTTTCATGCGGCAGATGAACCGAAGCCCGCATCGAGTCTGCTAGGACTTCGCCTTCGATCGCCCCAATGCCAGGTCCATGAATTGGCTCGTCGTAAGCCTCTCACCTACACTGACCGCGCGCTCGTACGCCACGTCCCCGAGACCCTCGATCGACCTGCGTCGCACTTCTTCGCCAATTGCGACGTCAAGGTCAGTCATTCCAGAATCGCGATTACGCATGAAGAATTCGGGAGCCTTTGCATTCAATCTGTCATTCGCGCCCATCAACTGGGCGGACGCAAGGAAGTCCCCCTGGTCCGCATTCAAACACGCCAATACCCAGCCGTACCCCGACAACCAGTACTCCGGCCATCCAGCGCGATGGATCGTCTGAAGAGCGCGGCGAAGGTACCTGGCAGCTTCCACTTTTTCACCCAGGTAATAGCAATAGCACCCGAGGTTTCCAACGAGCAACGTCGTAACCCTCACGTATCCGACTTCTTCCGCCAATTGAAGGGCCTCGGCGTTGAGCTCCCGATCCTCTCGAATATCGTCCATGGAAACGGAACTGCGAACCGATGCGTTAAGGAGTGCGCGGCACAAGTCCGCCGAGTCTCCGGCGCGCCGAAGCCAACTCGCGGCCTCGAGGAATGGTGACTTTCGGTCATCAAACGGCTTGACGAAAGCCTCGGCTATAAGCGCCACTCCGATGAGCCCCGGGACGCCGGCGCCACGGGCCACGCCGACCGCCTCTTCGGCTAGCTTTCCCGCCGCGTCGACGTCGCCGGCGTCATTCATCGAAACGCTCATTTGACTCAGTACCCAGACGAGGGCGTGGACGTCGCCCGCCGATCGCGCCAATTCGAGGGCCCGGTCGTAAAGGGCCAGCATTTCTCGAAGCTTTCCTTCGGCCACCTCGGCGGACTGGATCTCTTGGCTCAACGAGTCAGCCCAAAACAACATCGCAAGGGCCTTCAAGGCGGGCTCGACGTCGCCCACCGTCTCCAACGCATCACGCACGAATGCCGCGGCTTCCCAGTGCGCTCGCACCTCAAAGAACCGGTAGGCGCTGACCCCGAGCCGAAGCACTTTTTCCGCACCGCTCGGATCATTCGAGAATTGGTTCAACGCCGCCTGGATGTTGTCCCATTCGTACTCCAGCCGGTTAAACCACGGCGCTTGATCCGGGCCACCCCTGAGGAACGGCTCCGCTACCTCGCACAGCCCAAGGAAGTACTCGGCGTGGCGCCGGCGCGCCTCACCCATCGCGGACTCACCATCAACTTCGATGAGCCGTTCCGCCGCGAATTGACGGATTGTCTCAAGCAACCGGTATCGAAGGGAGGCGTCACCTCGTTCAGCCACCACCAGACTCTTGGCGACGAGCGAACCGATGAGTTCGGCCACCTTGTATGACTCGACGGATTCAGTGGCGCAGACGGACTCCGCGGCTTGGAGATCGAAGCCGTCGACAAACACCGTGAGGCGACGAAGCACCATGCGTTCAAACTCGTTGAGAAGGTCATAGGACCACGCAACCATCGCACTAAGGGTCTGCTGACGCGGCAGAGCACTACGGCTTCCACCCGAGAGGAGGCGAAACCGCTGGTCGAGTCGATCGTGGAGATCGTTGACCGACATCGACGAAAGTCGGGCGGCGGCCAACTCGATTGCGAGAGGGATTCCGTCCAGGCGCCGACAAATCGACGCGACGAGGGCAACGTTCGAGTCGGAAAGCTCGAAGCTCTTGTCATGCTGACGGGTTCGGGTAACGAACAGTTCCACGGAGTCGGAACCCGACACATCGGAAACGGTCTCCACATCGCCCAAGGGAAGTGACAGCGAACGAACTCGGTAGACGTCCTCATCGTCGACGCCCAATGGTTCTCGCGACGTGACGACCAGGTGAACCTTCGGGCACGAGCGCAAGAGCGAATCCACGAGCATGGCCACCGAATCGACCAGATGCTCGCAGTTGTCCAGGATGATTAGCGACCTTTGGTCGCGTAGGACGCGCACGAGATTGTCGGCGGGAGCAAGTCCGGGTTCGTAGCGAATCTGAAGAGCCTCGATGATTACTTCAGCGACTCGATCGGGATCACTGACCGGAGCCAGCTCGACGAGCCAGACTCCCTCCCCGCTGCCGTCCAAGAACTCTGCCCCGGCTTGCAGTGCTAAGCGCGTTTTGCCCGAACCACCCGCGCCGGTCAGAGTGACGAGGCGAGACTGATCGATCAGCGTGCGCACCTCTTGAAGCTCATTCACTCGACCGATGAACGTCCCGAGTGACGCCGGCAGATTGTTAGGCAACTCCGGATTGTCCAATGACCGCAGCGGCGGGAAGTCCCCTTGCAACCCGGACGCTACGAGTTGGAAGATCGTCTCGGGCCGACCCAGGTCCTTGAGTCGATGTACGCCCAGGTTCCGGAGCGTGGTATCGCTCGGAAGGGAGTCGTCGACGAGCCCCGCGGTCGCCGAAGAGAGCAGAACCTGTCCGCCATTACCCACCGCCGCAATTCGGGCCGCGCGGTGGACCTCGTATCCCACGAGGCCGGTCGACTCCTCCGAGGCCTCGCCGGTATGAATCCCCATCCGGACACGCAGCTGCTCGCCGCTGGGCCACGCAAACTCGCCCAAAATGCGCTGAATCTCAATGGCACACGCGACACTGGCTCGCGGGGACGTGAAGGTCGCAAAGAACGAGTCACCCTGGGTCCCCTCTTCGTGACCACCATGAGTTTCTAGGCACCGTCGGATGATCCGGTGGTGATCAGCCAGGACGGACCCGTACGCGGCGTCACCGATTCGGCGCAGCATGGAGGTGGAGCCTTCAATGTCCGTGGAGAGGAAGGTCAGCGTCTCGATAGATGAATCGTACGAGATGTGCCATGCCCCCGTACGGGCCGAGGATCACCCCCGCTGTCCAAAGTTCTAATCCCGATTGGGAGGTAGGGACCTCGTCTAGCCACGAGATCAGACTTGGGACGACTTCAGAATTCTCCACACTGGCGCTATTCGGCTCTCAGGTGTACATTGGCGCGATGACCAACCCACACCCCAAAAGGGTGCGGCAGTTGTCGGAAGGTGGTGAGGGGTCCAAAAGGGGCTCTGGGGTGGTGCAGTCCCCCCTCGCCCACGACACGGAGGCGTTCCCCAAACGGGACTGGTCGCCACTTTCGTGGACGCCATCCTCACTTTGACCGGAAGCGGGCGAAAACCCTTTCGAAGTTGCGGAAGTCCTTGCCACACAGTCGTCGAGGTCCCTGACCTCCTTCCGGTCGAGGAAACCAAGAACGCGTTTCTTCAACTGACCCCCGTCCATGCCCGAAGTGATCCCGGCGACGCGAGCCCCCTTCTCGATCGCCCATCCAATACCGTCCCCGAAACACGATCGACGTCGCCGTCGCCGTCGCCGTCGCGGCCGTAGAACTCACGCAAACCAAGTGTCGACTTCTTCGTCCGCTGTCTTCACCCGCACCCCTGCGCGGCGACGGCCGAGCGAAGCATGCGCGTAGGTGACACAATTTCCTATTGTGCCGACTTCGGCCGGAGAGAAGGGACTTGACAGTATGGCGCGACGCCCAATGAGGCCTGACGACCTCAAACTGACAAGAGGGGTCTCGGATCCCCAGATATCATCCGACGGGGAGCGAGCGGCTTGGATCGAAATGTCCTTCGATCTTGACAAGGACTCCCCGGTCTCGAAGGTCATGGTCGCCGCCACCGACGGGTCCGATGAGCCTCGCCAATTCACGAATGGTCCCCACGACCTCTCGCCGCGATGGTCACCCGACGGACGGTACCTGGCGTACCTGTCCGCCGACGAGGGACCGCCGGCCCTCTTCCTCGCTCCGCTCGGCGGCGGCAGCGCTACGAAGGTGGATGCCCCCGGACCAGTCAACTGGTACGAATGGTCGCCAGACGGGAAGAAGCTCGTCCTCGTGGTCTCTTTGGGTCTGCCCGATCCGGCGACGAAGGATCCGAAGGTAACCAACGCGCCGCGCGTGGTGCGCGGCGCGTTCAACCGGTTCGACGGGCGCGGCTGGATCGACGGGCGCACCCATCTCTTTGTCTGCGACGTCGCCACTCGATTGGTCCGTCAGATCACCTCGGGCGACTACGACCACCAACAGCCGAGTTGGTCGCCTGATGGGAAGAAGATCGTCTTTGTGACCGACCGATCGCGCCGACGCAATGACATCTTCTGGCGCGGGGAGGTCTGGATAGTCCCGGCAGCGGGTGGGCGGGCGCAGTGGCTCTCGGGCCCACTCGGCGAGCCCTGCACTCCTAGGTTCTCCCCCGATGGAGGGCGCGTCGCGGTGACCGCAGTCCCCCAGGTCAATCAGATGGCGGGACGCCACCACCAGCTACTCGTGTTCGACGCGCTGCGCGGAGGTGAACCGATGCGGGTGGCGCCAGACCTTGACCGGCCCGTGTTCGAGAGGATTCCCTTCACCTGGCTCTCGCCCAGCGAGCTACTTTTCGGCATCATCGACCGCGGGTCGATGACCGTCGTGCGAGCCCGGATAGGGCGACGCAGCGCATCAGCCGTCGTCGACGGTGACACGCAGGTCTCTGGATTCTCGCTCTTCTCGAATCGGGGACAACGACTCCTCGCCTACACCGCGGCTTGGGTAGACAAACCTGGCGAGGTGTTCGTCCGGGCACTCGACGACACGTCAGTCACCCCGACGCGGATCAGCCGAGCCAACGACGAGTTGCTCGTCGTGGTGGAGCTGACCGCGGCACGCCGACGACGCGCCAAAGCCCGCGACGGCCTGGAGATTGAGTACTTCGAGATGGCACCGAAGCGCACCTCACCGGGACGCAGAAACGGCAAGACGCCGCTCTATCTCGAAATCCACGGCGGTCCCCACGGATTCAACCCGCTCTTCTTGCTCTTTCCCTACTACCAGACTCTGGTCGCGGCGGGGTACACGGTCATCCTTTCCAACCCCCGGGGTTCAATCAGTTACGGCGAGGAATTCGCCCTTGCGGTCAACGGCGACTGGGGCGGTGAGGATTACCACGATCTGATGGCCTGCGTCGACGACGCCCTGCGGCGCGGCCGCGTCGACGAGCGGCGCCTTTTCGTCGGGGGCTACTCCTACGGCGGTTATATGTCGTCATTCATCGTCGGCCAGACCGACCGGTTCAAGGCCGCGATCATCGGTGCACCGGTGACCAATCTCTCTTCCGAGTACGGCGCCAGCGACATCGGAGCGTGGCTGGCCGAGACCGTCGGCGACCCCTGGCGTGCGACGGCCCTCTACCGGGAGCGCTCTCCGATCACCTACGCTCGAAAAGTCACCACCCCGGTACTCCTTCACGTCAGCGAGGGGGACTTGCGTACGCCACCGTCACAGTCCGACGAGTTCTACACCGCCCTCAAGTTGATGGGCAAGACAGTGGAGTACGTCCGGTATCCGGGCGGTTCACACCAGGCCGTGGGCCCCTTCGGCGCACCGCCATCGCAGAATGAGGATCGCCTGTGGCGCATCCTCGATTTCCTGGGACGCCACGGGGGCAACAGGATCCGAGGGGCGGCGAGATCGAGCTGAGACGGCCGGTTCCCAGTTGCGAATTTGCGCGTTCCCCCTTTCGCTGCGCTTCGCCGAATGAATGATGTAACGTCGCTACCACGACAAACCCACACCCCAAAAGGGTGCGGCAGTTGTCGGAAAGTGGTGAGGGGTCCAAAAGGACCTCTAAAGGTGGTGCAGTCCCCCTCGCCCACCGACCGGGACGCCGCGCGAAGGCGAATCGCCCGCCATGACGTCGCCGGTCACAGGCACGCGAAACGCGGGCTGAATGGCGTTGCCGTCAATGCCCGTCATCTGCGGTCGATGATTGTCGCGTGTTCGAACTCGGCGAAGACCTTGAGCGTTCAGGCGCCGAGAGTGGGGACGACGAACGAGGACACCACCGTTCTGCGTCGGCTCTTAGCTGGCGTCAGTGCGAAGTTGCGTAACACGGTGCGTTGTCATTCAATTGACGTACGGCGGCTCCCCGCGCAAAGAACCTACCGGTACAATCAAGAGCGTGATGGATCTGGAAAACTCGCCAGGCCATTTGGAGCGTTTCGTGGAGCGATTACTGCAGCGCCGGGGTCCGAGGCCGGAACGTAGACGAAAGACTTTCCTCAGTGAGTTTGAGGCGTCGAGCGTTGAGAAAAGCGAGTAGCCGTGTCACGTCGTGTCGGCATCCTCGCGTCGGTGATTCTCCTCCTTTTTGTCGCCGTGGCGGCCCAATCAGCGAATCTTCAGTTCTTTCGAGCTAAAGCCTTAGGCGCTTCAACGATCAATCCTCGAAACTCAGAGGTACTGTCCAACGCGCCTCTTGGTGAGATCATCGCGGCCGACCAGACAATTCTCGCGCGCTCAGTGCTGGTAGGGGCTGGCCAAAATATCTACAAACGCGTCTATCCCTTGGGTGCTCTCACGGCCGGAGTGGTCGGGTTTTCGTCCCCAACGTACGGAACATGGGCACTCGAGGCTGAGTACAGCAACTATCTCAGCGCCCACTCCCAGCCGCCCCAGAGCCTCGCGCAGGTGTTAGCGCCCACGACGGCGGCCGACAACATCACACTGACCCTGGAACCATCGCTCCAACGGATTGCCCAAGTGAACCTCGCGGGGCGCGACGGCGCGGCCGTGGTGCTGAATCCTCAAAATGGCGACATATTGGCGATGTACTCAAACCCCACGTATAACCCGGCTCCCTTCACGTCGTACACGTACAAGGTCGACGCGGCAGCCTGGACAAAGGACACGACGAACAACGCCCACGGGTTTCCACCGTTGGGACTTGTCGCCACCCAGCAAACGTTCCCCCCGGGCTCCACCTTCAAGATAGTGACGACGTCCGGCGTCGTGGTCTCAATGCCCAAACTATTGACGAAGTTCTACCCGAAACTGACATCTACACCTTTGCCAAGTACGAAGAAGACACTGTCGAACTACAAGAACGAACTCTGCGGCGGCACGATCGCCGAGATGCTCCCACCGTCATGCGACACCGGTTTCGCGCTGGTCGGTCTTGACCTCGGTGGCACGAATCTGGCCACTGCCGCCAATAGTTTTGGTTACAACGAGGTTCCCCCCATCGACCTGCCCGGAGCGGTCGCGAGCTACTTTCCAACGGCGGCGAGTTTCACCTACAACCAGCCACAACTGGCCTACTCGGCTATTGGTCAAGAGAACGTACGTACTTCGGCGTTGATGAACGCGCTCATCGCCGGTGCGGTTGGCAACAAGGGCGTCGAGATGACGCCGCACCTTTTGAACTACGTGACCGGTCCAGACGGCGCGATCGTCAAGCGCTATAAGCCAACCGTATGGAAGACCCCGCTTACGCCATCGCAGGCGAGTTTTATTAACGGACTAATGGTGCAGGTTGTGAACAGTGTCGTGGGAACGGCCCACGGCGTGTTTCCCACAAACCTCGACGTTGGGGCTAAGACTGGAACGTCACAGGTTGGCAACGGCGTTCAGAATACTGACGACTGGATGATTGCGTTCGCTCCCGCCACTAACCCGACGATTGCGGTCGCGGTGATCGTGCCCTTTCAGCTGACGTCCGCGACCGGTGCGTCAGTGGCCGGTCCAATCATGCGATGTCTCGTAGAGGGCGCGCTTGCTCTGCAGTCTGGCTTGCCCGCAACGGGAACGTCGACAACGTGCGCCGGTTGAATCAGCTTCACACTCGCGACAAGTTGGCCGCAAAAAATTAGTCAATCTTTACGCAATCGTTAGTGGCGCACCGAGGCGCGCGAGGCGTGGTTGCTAGGGTTGCCAGCGAGGTGACGCCCGATAAGCGTTACGGGTATTTGTAGGAACCGTGCCACTTTTACGTCTGGACACTCGGCGTTGGCGGTAGCGCGGGGTATGGAGAGTGCTACGCACCTAAACAGAGGTCGAGGTTATTTTGAACGTTCCCGGTGACTCCAGTTCGATGTCCAACGAGCGTCCCATGGTGGAATCATGGCGTAAGCGACTGGGCACGAAAATTTCCATTCGCACCCAACGACGCAAGTGGACGCGCCGTGTTGACACGTGGGACCGGCACAACGACGCGAGCATGCTGAAGGTGGCGGCGAAAGCCATTGAGGTTTCCAATGTGCGACCTGGCATGGCCTGCGTCGACCTCGGTTGCGGAGGCGGACGTCTCGCGTTGGAGTTGGCGAGGCACGGAGCCACCGTCATTGGCGTCGACGTCAGCGCCGCCATGATTGAGCTCATGGAGACCCAAGCAACGAAGGATGGCCTCACGGGGGTTAGCGGCATTGCGTCGCCGATCGAGCACTTGTCACTTCCCGCAGAGTCAGTTGACCTGGTGATTAGCAATTACGCATTGCACCACTTGCTGGACAAAGACAAGGCGAAGGTCGTGCGAGCGGCGTACGGCTGGTTGCGACCCGGCGGACAATTGGTGAACTCGGACATGATGCTCGGACGTGGTGCCACCTCTTCGGACCGGCAGGTCATTGCGAGCAAAATCAAGGTTATGGCTAAAAAGGGAATTCCGGGATACTGGAGAATTCTGAAGAATGCCGGACGGTATCTCTTGAGAGTGCACGAGCGTCCGATTACCCCAGAGGCGTGGACCCGCCTCTACGAGTCCGCCGGCTTCGTAGACGTGCAGAGCGTGAACGTTGTCGCTGAAGCGAACGTGGTGAGCGGCGTCAAGCCGGGCGGATGAACCTCTAGTTCAACCGGCCGGTGCGTCGGGACACGAACTCGCCACTGACGGAAGTGAGGGCTGACTTGTCAGAGAGGCCAGGCCCGGAACTGAACCGGCCGTTCTCATCGCTGTCAGTGCCGACGTGGAGTGTCGTAAGTAGCCGTTCAAAAAGTTGATGGTCACACGCGTCACGACGTTCAGCGCTGGCCCCGGGGGAATATACGCGCTGAAGTGTGTCTGGCCGATCATGGATAAGTAGTACTTGGGCTGGGTCGCTTGATTGTAAAGGTCGACGCTGCAGGACACCGGGTTGTAGCTAAAGTCATCGGTCCCCTGCACTACCAAAAGTGGCACCGAGGCTGAAGTGAAATACGAGCCGTTGAACCAACTCAATTCCGCGCCAGAAAGTAGGACGGCCGCCTTCACTCGGGCGTCACGACAACACGTGTTGGCGACCTCGGCGAGACTGACGTCACCACCGTCGGAGTGACCGATGACCGCAATCTCGTTCGATTCGATCAGCCCCGACAACGTGCTGTCTTTCAAAAGAGTGGTGATGACGAAGCTCAAGTCCGCCGGATGATGCACGATGTCACTTCGGACCACTCCGCCCGGAGAGTTCGGTGAGGTGTAGGGATACGCGGGATCCGCCACCACGTAGCCAGCGGCGGCCAACGAATTGAGCAGTCGCGCGTAGATCTCGGGAGCGACATCGAACCCTTGGGAGAACACGACAAGGGGGTAGGGCCCTTCGCTTCGCAGGGGCGTGGCGCCAGCGATACTCGGACCACCCGGCGCGCCCGACGTTGGATAGCGCACGGTCGTGACCAATGTGCGGGCCGACGTGGCGCCGGAGGCTGGTTCGGTGATCGTCAAGTTCATCGATCCCACCGCAGTGGTGGGGTGCGTCGGAACCGACGTGGATGTAGTGGTCGACGTCGACGTCGACGTCGACGTCGACGTGGTCGTGGTCGATGTGGTCGTTGGAGAACCGTGGTATCTCGCTAGCGCGACAACGCTAAGTGCAACAAGTATGAGGACCGTCGCGGTTATTCGGCGCCGGCGCCGAACACTATTTCGTCGGCCGTGTCTCGCTGGTGACATTTGCTGAAGCGTAGCAGTACGTTGCAAGTGCGCCGTTGGCCGAGCCTCGTTGCGCCGCCACAAAGATGCGTGAAAGTGATGACGGTAATGTTAGTTATCACTACCGTTACATTCCCTCGAGCGACTACTTTCACATCGTGAGTTGTAGATCGACGACATGATCAAGGTACGGCCTCTCGTCGACACCGATCTTCGTTCGGCGGTGCTACTTCACCGTGAAGTGCTCGACATGGAGTTTCTCTCTCGTTTCGGATCGTCGTTTATGCGTACGTACTATCGCGCGTGGATTCACTCACCGGGTGCGATTTCCCTCGCCGCTACTGACGAACACGAGAAGCTAGTAGGTGCGTTGCTCGGTGCGACCGATCCGGCGAGTCACTTTCGAGCAATGGTGCGATTCCACGGGTTACGCATTGGCGCGAAGCTTGTCGCCTACGCGTTGGTGCATCCAGCGCTCGCGAAAGACCTCGTTTTGACGAGGGGCTGGCGCTACGCGCGCGGCGTCGCGCGTCTCGTGCGCGGGCGATTCTCGCGGACGGTGAGCGTGACGGCGTCGCAGAGCGGTTCCGCCGTGGGTGAGATCACTCACGTCCTCGTGAATCGTGAAGCCCAAGGAGGCGGGATAGGGCGCGCGCTCGTCGCGGCGTCGATAGCCGAAGCGAGAGTCGCTAACGTGCATGAACTCGTGCTCGTGACGCCGCCGGACATGGACGCCAGACATTTCTACGAGCGCATTGGTTGGCAACTGGACGGTTCGCTACAGAGTCGTAGCGGCGAGAAATTCTTGCGTTTTCGCTACATCATTAGTTAATTATGTCGCGATGAACTCGCGGAAAATGCTACTCAGCGTGCTTCAACGACGCGGCGGGCCGGTTCCTGGGGGTGGTCGACTCGGGGGAGGTGGCGTCGGTCTTGGATAGTTGGCGCGTAGCCTCGCGCGACGTCGTGCGGCCCGGCGACGTCGTGCGGCCCGGCGACCGAGAGCCAGTCCCGTGAGAGCGAGCAGAATCAGAACGATCAGCGCGAGCGCGGCGTAGGTGGCTGTTCGGCCCTTCAACAAGCCCGCGGGTCGCGTGGTCGTTGTCGTTGGGATGGTGGTCGTCGTCGTGGAGGTGGTTGTGGTAGCCGTCGGCTGACGACCGGCGGCGAGGACCTGAGACGCGAGCACCGCGCCAGCGCACCCGGGTGTCGGCGTCGCGGTCACGAGTTGAGGTACTTGGGGGGCCTCGGGCATTCCAAAGAGCGTCGTCGAGATTGCGTCGGCCATCACGGTTTCTCCCGCGACATTGGGATGAAGATGATCGGGATTGAAATAGGGGGCGAAGGGCGTCGTTGGCTGGCACGCTCCGTTGTAGACGTCACCCATGACAGCGCCAAGATTGATCACGCCATCAAATCCCGCGGTCCCCGAAAGCATCCACCTATTAACGCCATCCATAATGGATTGCTCCGCCGGGGTCCAATTCTCCGGTTCGTCGTGATCGGCCGCAGTCGAGGTGGCCCGAGGCAGCAAGGTAACGCCGTAGATTTTTAGTCCTTTGGCGTGCGTCGCCGCTATGACCTGCGCCATGCCGGCTTCGATACTCGCCACTCCGCCGTAGGGAGGAATCGGTTTGATCGAGCGACCGCCCGCGCCAAACCAGATGTCATTGGTACCGAGCAGCATGATGACGGCCCGCACACCAGCTAGTGACAGCGCGTCTTGTTGGAGACGCGTGACGCCGGGAAGGCCGCCCGACAGCGACTCGTAGGAGTCGCGCACTGGGAAGACAGTCAAAGTATTGCCCGCAATGCCCTCGTTGACAACGGACATGCGTGTCGACGCTGGCAACAGGTTGATTCGCGATTGCAGGACGTTCACCCAACTGAATCCATTGTTCGTATAGCCAAAACCGTCGGTGATCGAGTCGCCAAAGGCGACGATGGCGCCCTGCGCAGGCGAACCCGCCACCGAAATCTCCGACAGCCAACGCATGTACCAACTGGGGAGCTGCGCGTCGAAGCCAGTGCCCGCCGCGACCGCGCTTAGATTCCCTGCGCCATTACTAGTGGCGTAGGAATCGTCACGGCCGAAACAGCAATAGTGAGCGCTGACGGTTGCCGGACCCGAGACCGCGATAGTGACCGCCAACGATTCGCCAGCAGTGACTCTCATCGTTACCGCGTCGCTCGTTACCTGGGCGTGCGGCGCAATCGTAACGAGGCGGCTACCGCTAAACGTTACCGGGATCAACGTTCCCGGTACGACGTTGGCTCCGACCTGTTGAACGCCAATGGTGACGTCGGCAAACGTAGTGGCAGTTGAGCTCCAAAGATTCGAGAACGTGAGTCGCAACACGTTCCCCGCGACCGCCGCGGTGGCGATATCGCGAACCGTGGAGTTGTATGCGAGTCCGGTGGCGAAATCGGTGGGTGAGGTCCACGTCGCTTGCCACCCTATTGGCGTCGAGGGTGTTGAGGTAGCTGACGCCATTGAGGAACCACCGACCGGCAAACTCAACATCGCCGTGATCGCGATTGCGTAGCACCCAAAACCTCGAATATGGCGCGCTCTCCTCGACATTGAGAAGCGATGAGGAATCGAAGAAGAATTACTTTTTCGTTGACTGTGAGTGGCGCCGAGATCCCGGGCAATGGTGAGGAGAATCACGCGCAACTCTTAATTAAGGCGCGCACGCGCGCCACGGCCACCGGGAAACGTCCGGGCTCGGTGTTGGGCCGGGGGAGTCGGAAAGGCCGGGGCGCGCGAGCCTGCCGGCCCACTTCGCTGTATCTGATGTCAACAGATTCTGCGAAGACTCGCGTGGAACTCGGTGAAGAACTAAATGGGCGTCGCCGTTCAGTCCGTAACGTCCCATAGGGTGAAAATCCTACCTTCCCCCCTTTTAAAAGTGCAGTATGTGCGCTGGCGATGTGGGAGGAACTGCGAGCCTCCAACTGTTGTCCAAAGAATCGGAGGCACAATGCACTTTTTTTGGCTGCTGATGGCGTCTTTGAGTCATCACGAAACAATGACGTGAGGTCGTCAAGACGCGACGTCCGCAAAGATCATTCCCGACGTCTTGAACATGCCTCCTTTTTCGTCGATGAAGAAGCCCTCCAGGCCGTCGAGTCCTTCGAGAAGGTACAACACGCTCTTTCCGCCTACGGCGAGGGCCGTTGCCAACGCGTCGGTGAGTGCGAGTCGTCCTCCCACAACGGTGGCGGAGATTGCAGCGACGTCACCACCGAAGGGGTTGATGAGGTGATCCCCCCTCTCGTAAATGCCCGACGTGGCGACGGCCGACGTCGTGGGTACTACCGCGCACAGATCGCGTGGCTTTTGAGGGTGTCGAATTCCCACCTGGTACGTCGTTCCGGGAAGCACACAGACATCGCCACCCGCGTTGATGAGCGCCGCGCCGATGCCTAGTTGCGCCAAAACTGAAAGTGCTCTCTCCGCTGCCCAACCCTTAACCAGCCCCGTTGGGTCGAATCCCCCTGGCAGGGCCCATGGATCGAAAAATCCTCGCGAAACGGTGAGGGCGTGTGAGCAAAGTTCAAACACCTCATCCATCAAGCTTGACAACTCGGTTACCTCACCTCGACGCCAACGAGATAATTCGCTATTACTCTTCCAAGGACTGAATCGATCATCGAGCCGATGAAGCTCGGCGCACGCCTCATCGAGTGCCGTGCTGACGAGATTGTCTGGGAGATTTTCATCATCTACCAAGAAGGAAACGACCGTTCCCATCACGGTCTCGGCCCTCGTAATCATTTAAAGTGAAGCGCGTCGAGTGCATTCTGAATCGAGTAGGCGTACGCCTCGCTGGTGTACGTGGCGCCCGAGACGGCGTTGACCTTTATACTTTGTGCCGCTAATATTTCAGACTTTAAAATCGGGACCGCGTACTGTTCGAGTTGCTTCGAGTATGACTCGAGGGTTTGCAGTGATGCAATCGATAGCCCAACGATGTGATTGTTCGTTATTGTCACTTTCACGGACATCTGACCGTAGGAGTAGTTCTCTAACTGTCCGACCGCACTTCCATTGACGTTCTGTGCAGGTACGGCGACCGTCGTAGTCGTTGTTCCTGAAGGTGGCTGCGAGGGCGAAGAGCTTGTCGTGGTGTTCGAGGTCGGTGAGGTGACCTTCGAAACGGCAGCGCTCTGACCCGGAGGGCTGTGCAGGGTCACGACGCCGACAAATCCGGCGACGGTAGCGCCCATGAGCGAAAAGATTCTCTTCATCGTGTCCTCATCTCAGATGCTGTACGCCTCTTCGTGGATAGCTTGCGCTTCGACGCCAGCGCGCCGAGCAACTGCCGAGGCGTCGCGGACAAACTCCACCGAACCACTTATAAAAACGTCTCTCTTCGCAATATCGGGAACTAGATTCACGATTGAAGCCAGTGTCACTTCGTGTCTGTTCCCGATTAGTCGATGGACCTGGCCCTTTCGAATACGCACGAGCTCTTCAACTTCGTTGACCAAAATTAAATTCTCCTCGCTCGAAGCGCGGAGCACCACCACGGGTCGGGACTTCAGAGGCAAATCCTCGAGCAGCGAACGTACCGCCGTCACGCCAACGCCACCGGCTATGAAGAGCACGTTTCTTCTTCGCCGCGCAAAGGTCGTGAACGATCCGTAGGGTCCTTCGATGGCTACGGCCGTCCCTACTTTGACGTGCCCGACCGCTCGTGTGAAATTACCGACCCCCTGAACGGTGAGGCGAATATAGGGCGGCTGCGGCAGGGCGGACACCGTAAAGGGATGAGCTTGCCACCACATCTCTCGGTTCATGAAGCGCCACTCGAAAAACTGACCTCCGGAGATGGCGAGGCGTTCAAGCTGTCGGCCCTTGAGAATTACTGATACAACACCGGGGCCTTCTGGCTTGATTTCCGCCACCCTCAATCGGTGTCGAAGGGATCGATAGAGAGGAAAGCCAATTCGGTAGGTGACGATAAGCGCCGCCGCCAGCAACCACGCAGCTAACCATCCCATCTGTGTTAAGGGATGGCCAACGAAAGACGGTCCGAGCGCCACTTCATGAGCGAAAGAAAGTATGAGCGCTGCGTACATTAAGAGGTGAACGAGCCACCAGCTTTCTCGCGAGATTCGAGTCCGAATCTGTCGAATGGAAATTATGCCGATGCCGACCATGATGCCGAGGGCCACGGTCGCCGTGACCATGCTCGGAAACGTGTTGACGATGACGCCGGCTTCTTTCAGCACGCCCCTCTTTGCAACTTCCGCGTACGAGATCGTCAAAAATACCGCGTGTACGGAAATCAGCGAGATGGGCCATGGAGCTAAAAGTCGGTGCCAATGGATGACACCGTGTTGTCCCAATATTCGTTCGAGCGCCGGGACTCGACTCGCAAGAATAACCATGAGCAGTGCCAGATACGTGCCCACCATCCCAGAGGTTGAGCCGATAAACATCGCCAATCCTCCTTTGAGATGGAGTTCGCTCAGAGTTCCGTCGACGATTGGCAGCCCCGCGACAAATCCCAAACCGAGACCGCCGGCGAGTAAGACGGAGTAGAAGGCGATGGGGCTGGGTCCGCGGGATACGATTTTTCGCGAAAGGACGCTACGGTCGTGAGCGTGGTCCTGTGGATGCGATAGGGCGAACTCCAAGTGACGCTCCAATGGGATGCCGCTGCGGCAGCGTAGCCAGGTCAGGCTACCGAGAAATATCGAGCACACGCCCATTTCTTCGCAACTTCTTATCGAGTTTTGCAGGCCTTTCTACATCGATCGCCCAGACCGTGCCCACGGCCAAGAAGCAGCCCCACAAGACTTTAAAAAAGACTGAGTTTTCATTATGGGAGGAGCCTGTCGTGCCATCGAACGACGCGTCGGCACTGTGCGAAGCTCGTCGACGTCGAAGGTGACGCGCGGAACAATTCTGGAACTCGCGGAAACTCATGGGTAATACTGAGGCTGGCAGCACTGCGAGCGACGAGATTCCCTTGGACCTCGATGGCTCTTAAGGGGGAAGAACAATGGGTGGACCGTGCGTAGAGACCGTTCAAGGAACCGTCGAAGGAACAGCACAGCCAGGCTACCAACGCTTTCTGGGGATTCCCTACGCGCAGCCACCGGTGGGTCGTCTCCGTTTTCGCGCGCCCCAAGCACCGTCACGACACTCTGGGACGCTCACGGCGAACACGTTCGGCCCTCACGCGCCCCAACCCTTCTCGACGATGGAGCACTTTCTCGGCGAAGGCGCACCGATTGTCACCGACGAAGCCGAATGCTTACGACTTAACGTCTGGACGCCGAATTGCGACGAAGCGCAACGCCCGGTGATGGTTTGGATTCACGGCGGCGCGTTCGTCTCGGGAACGAGCGCCACGTCCTGGTACGACGGAGAGCGATTCGCCGTCGACCATGACCTCGTCATGGTGAGTTTCAACTACCGACTGGGCGTACTAGGTTTCACGTACCTCGGTGACGAGCTCGGTTCCGATCTCGCCGGTTCGGGATCTCTGGGTATCCAAGACGCCGTTGCGGCGTTGCGCTGGGTGAGAGACAACATCGCCCACTTCGGTGGTGACCCAAGCAACGTGACGATCTTTGGAGAGTCCGCGGGTGCCATGAGTGTTGGAACACTGCTCGCCATGCCCGAGGCTCAAGGTCTCTTCCACAAGGCAATCTTGCAAAGTGGAGCGGCGAGCAGTGTCGCGAGTACCGACGCGGCCACTCGTAACACGAACGAACTGATGGCCATCCTCGACCTCGATCGCGTGGATATTGACGCGTTGCAAGAACTTTCCGTCACCACGTTGCTCAGGGCGCATCAGACCCTCGCCGCGGCGCACGCTCGCGAGGGCCTCGTCTCAATGCCCGTAGTTGACGGCACGGTCATCGACCGCTCCCCGCTCGAGGCGATCGAACAAGGTGCGGCGAGCGACATTCCCTTACTCATTGGAACCAACCGAGACGAGTGGCGACTGTTCGCTCTCTTCGATGAAGAGTTCATGGCCACCGACGAGCAGCGCCTCGAGGCCGCACTAAAGATGCTCCTCTCCGAAAATGCCGCGGCGGCGTTGGCCACGTACTCCCGGCGCTTAGGTGACGCTTCGCCCGCCCTCGTCCTGGCGAGCGCGCTGAGCGATTCTGTCTTTCGGATTCCCGCGATTCGTCTGGCCGAAGCGCAGTCTCGCGGCGGCGGGTCCGCGTGGATGTACCTTTTCACTTGGGCCATACCGGAAGCCAAGAATGGACTCGGTTCATGCCACGCCGTGGAGTTGCCCTTCGTCTTTAATACGCTCGACAAACCGGCCGCCGAACTTTTCGTAGGCAGCGACCCACCAAAGCAACTGGCGCGCGACGTCAACGCCACCTGGGCCGCGTTCGCACGATACGGCAACCCCGGACACGGCGCCTTCGGTGAGTGGCCCCGCTATGACCCAATCGATCGAAAGACGATGGTCATCGATCTCGAGTCTCGAGTGCAGAGCGATCCTCTCAGCGAGGAGCGCTCTCTCTGGTCGGAGTCACCAGTTCAGCGCCACGAACCCTCACCCACGCTCGCCGACTGATTTCGAATCGTCGAGGCGCGCTCTTCTTCCTCGACCACGGACTCAGCCGTGTCCCGCGCCAATGAGTGCGAGAACCGCCGCCGACATAGACGCCGGAACAACCCACGCGCCGAGTTGGCTCGCCTTCTTCAACGACGGTCGGGCCCCGGCGAGGCGGGCTGCGCGAAGCCATAACAACCACGCGAGCGAACCCGTGACGCAAAGGTTCGGCCCAAGATTGAGACCAATGAGCAGAGCGAAAGGGTGCGCGGACGATCGAGCCGCGAGCATCGACGCCGCCGGCAGATTGTTCACGAGCACCGAACTCACGCCAGCGAACGCGGCGGTTCCCCACACGTCAAGGTGCGAGAGCAACAGGGAAGGACCTGACCACAGTCGACCCACTGCGCCGAGCGTCACGGCCACGCCAAAAAGACCGACCAACACCGGTACGCCAAGGACCCGAGCGACGTGTCCGGGCGTGTCGCTGCCCTTCACAACGCGCACCCCCGTCGCGACGAGACCGACGCCTAACACGGCCAGCGCGGGCGAGGGCAACACAATCACCAACGTCGTGCCGGCCAGAACAGCAACAAGTCCGAGTCCCAAGACCGGACGCTTCGTCGCTCGTACGTCGAGTGACTTCACCCTCAGTTCACGTCGTTCGGCGACAAGGACAACGCCCGCCGTCACGACGAGCGCCGCGATGGCGGGCGCCCACGAGTGAGCGAGGAACTCGGCCCCGGTGAGACGCAAATGACCGAGGACGATGAGATTCGTAAGGTTCGAACCCGGCAGGAAAAGTGAACCCGCGTTCGAGAGCAGGAGACAGCCGTACAGCAGTGGCGCTTCCGCGCTGCCGCGACTCTTCGCCGCGTAGACCAGCACGGGAGTGAGGAATGCTACCGACGTGTCGAGATTTAAAAGTGCGGTGACGAGAGAAATCATCACCGTTGCCCCGAGGAATAAGACCACGCCATTGGACGACAACCGAGCCAGCGTGTTACCCGCCGCGGCGAAGAGTCCGTCACCGTCAGCAACTAAGCCGATGAGGAGGAGTCCCGACACGAGTACGAAGGGCGACCAGTCTTGGGAGGCTGCGGCGCGAGCGGCGTGGGCGTTCACACTGAAGACGACAATGACGCCAACTACACCGATTGCGGCCAGCCACCACGAGAGGCGCCCGGCGTCAGCGAGGCGCCCCCTATCTCGTTGGTCTTGCTCCACGCAAGAAAGTATCGCATCGAAAAATCACACTGGTACCAGAGGACGAGGAGTCGAGATTCTCCTCGGTGCTTAGGTGGCGTCGGCGTGCGCGAGGTGTCGCGCGAGTATTCCGAGCGTGGCACGTAATGCTCCCTCGGAGATCACCGGGAAAATTGCGCGCTCGCGCCAGGTGGGGTCGATTGACGACCAGTCGTAGTACGACGTGACCATCGTGCCGTACTCAGTGGGTTCGAGTCGGTAGCCGTACACGTGGCCAATCGCCGGACGAATCTGACCGAGGACCGTCCAGGCAATCTCTTCGTTGATGGTGAATGCGGTAATCGACACGGTCACGTCGTAGCGACCTAGGGGATAGTCGTTCAGCGCTTCACGGTCCATGTGCACGACGAAGCCGTCACCGACACCCGTTACCAGGTCGCCCGTTGCGCCCATCAGCATCCCGGAACTGTCGATCGCCACGTGTCCTTGTGGGTCACACAGCACCTCAAAAATCGTTGCGGGGCCGGCGAGAATCTCTCGCTGGACTTCAAATCGCTCGGAGCTCACGTCGCCATCATCTCACGCACGAGGTACGTCCGCCAACGAACTCTCTCTCACTCATCCATCGAGCCCAGGCACTAACTAGCGTGGACCGCAACGGGTGCGTCCCTGTAAAGCCGACGAGGCCGCGATAGCGCTGCTGGGACATGACCGAAGAACCACGAAGGGTGACGAAGTGAACACATGGGCGAAGAAGGTCGATTGCGTTACGTTGTTCGTCGAAGATCTCGAAGACGCCAAGAACTTCTACGCGAGAGTCTTTGGACTCACGTCGGTGTACGAGGACGAAAACTCAGCGGTCTACAACTTCGACAATCTGATGATCAATCTGCTCACAACGTCCGCCGCGGCTGAACTCATCTCTCCAGCCGCCGTCGCTACTCGCGACTCAGGCTCTCGATTTCAATTCACGATCGCGGTCGACGACGTCGACGCGGTATGTGGCGAACTCGCCGAATTGGGTGTAACGCTTCTCAACGGCCCAATGGACCGGCCCTGGGGAATACGCACCGCGAGTTTCGTTGATCCCGGTGGACACGTTTGGGAGATCGCGCACTAAGTCCAACGTGACGACGCGCCTCGAATTCATCTAACGCGAGGCGCCCAGTACTGTTGAACAGGTGTCCCTCCCGCAATCATCCGATGAAATTGAGCACGACGTGCCAAAAAAGGCCCGGTCACGGCGTCGAACAATCATCGAATGGTTGCTCGTGGTGGCCATCGCACTCATCGTTTCGCTCCTCGTACGCACCTACGTCTTTCAGACCTTCTACATTCCCTCTGGATCGATGGAGCCAACGTTGCAGATTGGTGATCGAATTGTGGTCTCCAAGCTCAGCGTCGAATTTGGCACTATTCATCGAGGCGACATCCTGGTCTTCAAAGCGCCACTGGCCGTACGGAGCGCCTGCGGTGATAACGACGCCGACCTCGTGAAACGGGTGATCGGACTACCGGGCGACCACCTGACTTCGAAGGGCAACACCATCTACGTCAATGGACACGTTCTCAAACAACCCTGGACGCACGTCGAACCAATCTTTCGACACATTGGCAAGGTCACCGTGCCCGCGAATCACTACTTCATGATGGGTGATAACGAACCCAATTCGTGCGACAGCCGTTATTGGGGATCGATTCCTCGATCAAGCATCATCGGTAAGGCGTTCGTTCGAATCTGGCCGCTCTCACGCCTCGGTTTTCTCTAAATCGACCTTGGAGTGCTCGTCAACCGAGCGGGTGCGCCTCAAAGAATGCCCACATCAATTGATTCGCGCTCAACGCGTTGGACTGGGGACCCAGTATCTGGGTGATGCCAGAGGGAAGCGCTAGACCGCCCGGCCATTCGTGTCCTTCGCCAATAATCTCGTACAGCTCCACCACGGCACCGTTCGAACAACCCGAGTACGTCGTTAGATCGACGGTTGGCTCGGGCGTTAATTTCGTCGGCTTCGTTGAACACCGATCTTGTTGAGCCCAGTACTTCGCGGCGGCGGTGACTGAGTAGGTCCAATAAGCCTGGCCGTGACCGCCAAACGGGTCGATGGGGTCGGCCGATCCGTGGAACGTCATCACGGGCACCGCCCTCGCTGTTGGACACGGCGTCGGTCGGCGAAGCCCACTCACCGGCGCTATCGCTGCGAAGAGATCCGAATCATCACACGCGAGTTGACTCGCCTCGCGCGCACCACCAGAAAGTCCCGTCGCGTAGACCTCGGTCGCGTTTACGCAGTACTTCTGTTCGAGTATTCCCACCAGTTTCGAGAGGAACGTCAGGTCGTTCGCCGATTTTGCGGGGACTTCGCGCCCGCCAAAGAGTGGAACGCCGGGCACGTTCCAATCAAATCCCGACCCGTTCGGAATCAACGCTTGGGGGTAGGCCACAATGAACTTGTCGACGTTCGCCGTGGCGTTCATGCCGGTCAACTCTTCTTGCTCGAGGGCGGTGCTACCACTACCGTGCAGATTCAGCACGAGCGCCATCGGTGTCGAGCTAGAGGAGCGACGTGGAACGTGAACAATCACGGTCCGAGAAAACCCGTTCACCTCCATCGACAGTGTCGTCGATCCCGGCGATACTGCGCTACAACTCGCCGACAGCGGGGCGAAGGTTCCCGCGGCACCGTCCGCGCTGTGACCTGAGACAACAACAACCAAGAGGGCCACACTCATGAAAAAGACCAGCGCCAACGACGTGAGGCGGACCAGAACGCGCGTCGTGGCCATACGTTGCGTCGTCGCCATGGAGCCCTCCTCGTCGCTCAAGTATAGTAATTATGCAACTCAGTTGCCTATATAGTAAACTCGCCTTATGTCGTATGGCTCTTCGTCGGTTCCTCTCTTTGGCGACGTGCTCGCGCGCGCGCGCCAAGCGTGGGTTCGAGAGATGACCTCTCGCGTCGCCGAGAGCGGTTTCGAGGACTACCGCGTCAGCGACGCGCTCGCGCTTCGCTGGCTCATCCACGGCGCGCTCCCCTTCGCCACGTTCACCTCAGCTCTTGGTGTCTCACGGCAGAGCGCTCGAAAGGTCGTCGAAGGCCTCGTCGAGCGCAACTTCGCCACGATTCAATCCGATCGGTCCGACGCTCGACGAAGAATTGTCGAACTGACGAACCTTGGCCGCGCCTTCGGTCAAGCGGTAGTTGGCGCAGTCCACAATCTCAACGAAGAGTTGGGCCAAAAGATTGACCACGAAAAGTTAGGCACGGCGTTGTCGGTACTGACGTACGTGAAGGATAACTTCGGCGTCTAAGGGACGCCATCGCCTCGGTTGTAGTTCGTCCGTGCTCCTTCCCCTATCGTGGAGATTCGAGTCGAGAGGGCCGTCATGAAAATCCTGATAGTTGGTGGAACGTCATTCGTAGGTCGGGCGATTGCGTGGTCCGCGTGGCACCACGGTCACGACGTCGCGGTCATCAATCGAGGCATCACGCCGAACGATTTGCCCGAGAAGATAGAACGACTCGTCGGCGATCGACAGAGCGATCTCTCGGTGCTCGAAGGACGACGCTTTGACGGCACCATTGACGCGACGGCCTATCGACCGAGTGACGTGGAGCGACTGGCCCGGGCGCTCGGTGATCGAGGCGGCCACTACGTGCAGATCTCCTCGGTCTCCGCTTACAGTGATCCCGGCTTCGAGGGTGCCAGCGAAACGTCACTCTCGCTCTCGGGCGACGACGCGCTCGATCTCGAAGGACCCATCACCGGATCGACCTACGGTCCTCTGAAAGCGGCCAGCGAACGCGCCGGCACGGAGTACTTCGGCGACAACGTCACGTTCATTCGGCCCACCTACGTCATTGGCTCCTACGACGCCACTCTTCGCTTTCCCTATTGGGTGGAACGTGCTCGACGTGGTGGCGTGATCGCGGTAGCGGGGCCGAGGTTCAACGCCATCCAGTACATCGACGCGAGAGACTTAGCGAACTTCGTGGTGCGCGCGGCCGATGAGCACGTCGTGGGGGCGTTTCACGCAACCGGACCCAAACTGGGCGATCACTACCTTGCGATGGTCGAACAGATCTGCGCGCAGGTTGCGCCCGAGGGCACCGAGGTACGCGAAGTAAGCGCCGAGAAGGTGCTCGAAGCCAAGTTGGGAGCCAAGTTCCCGCTCTGGAGCGGTAAAGAGAACAGCAATATCTCGACGCTCGACAGTTCCTTAGCTCGCGCCCACGGTCTGAATCTTCGTCCACTGGGTGAAAGCATCGATGACGTCACGGCCTGGTGGGGCGATCGGGCGTGGCCCGAACACTGGCTGACCAGCGACGACGAGGCACGACTCCTTGGACTTTGAGGAGTCGTCGTACGTCGCGCGATGTTGCAAATACTCGACAACTCAGTAATTTTCGGGCTTCGAAGGACAGAATGAGAGTATGGGCTCTCAGGACGAGGATCGATTCGCTCGACTGGTGCGCGAACATACGCCCGCGATAGGCAACTACTTGCGCCGGCGCCTCTATCCCCTTCCCCCCGACGATCTCGACGACCTGGTTGAAGAGACGATGATTGTGGTGTGGCGTCGATTGAAGGACGTTCCGCCCGACGCCGAGCTTCCCTGGATGATCGGCGTGGCGAGAAACGTACTGCGCAACGCGCGCCGTTCGAAAAACCGCCGTTCGGCCTTTGAGGCAACACTGCAACCCGTCGCTGACGACCGCTCAGCCGAGGAGTACGTCGTCGCCGACACGAATCTTCGCGACGCCCTCGCCTCCTTGAACGACGACGATCGGGAGTTCCTACTACTGAACGCGTGGGACGGACTCGACACCCACGCTCTCGGTTCGCTCTACGTGATTAGCACCAACGCCGCGGCCGTCCGGCTCTCGCGTGTTCAAAGCCGATTTCGCGAGTTACTCGGCGCCGCGGATGTCCACTGAAAGTTTTGCGCGACCCGGACAGTAACTAAGTGAGAGAACGAAGGAGCACTCGTGAGTGACTTTGAAGATCGATTGGCCGCACTCGACCCCACCGCCGGACAGCCGTACGAACACCAGAACCTGGAATCGATGATTTCTCGCGTGACGCGTCAGTCCGTCGCGACCAAAAGTCGCGTGTGGCGCAACTTCCAACTAAAGATGGCCGGCGCGCTCGTCGCGAGTGCGCTTCTGACTACCGGCGCCATCGCGACCTTTTCGAGTGGACCCGGCCTGGCGGTACTCGCCATCGCGGGAACGAACCACACCGCAACCAAAGACGCGAACGCGAGATACACGGCCGCTCAAGTCCCCTCTTCGGCAATGCAAATCTACGAGGAGTTCAACTTCAGCGCCGGCTCTGGTCTCGGTTCGTCGGCGCCCTCGAGTCCCTCGTACCTACTCCAAATCCCCACCAACGCCGCGAGCGAAGCAGCGCGCCTCGCCACGATATTTGGCGTAAGCGGAACGCCAGTCGACACCAACGGTGACGGTAGCGACTGGACGATTATTGATGCCGCCGGCAACTCGCTGAACTACGTGAACACCGGCGTGCCGGAGTGGTACTTCGGTTCATCCTCGTCGGGGACTGCCGCAAGTTCTGACGCCGCGTCACTTAGTACGCTGCCGAGTAATTCGTCAGTCGACGCCATCGCGCAGTCCTACGTCTCGAAGTTGGGCTACGACTTCAGCCTTTCGACGCCCAGCTTTAGTACGTCAACCACGAGCAGGCTCAACACCGACGGTTCGACTGCCTCTGCAGTGAGTACGACCGACGTCAGTTACAACGTCATCCTCGACGGATTCAGCACCGATGAGCAACTCAACTTCTCCGTTGACTCGAACGGCGATGTCGTCGGCGCCTCCGGCCCCGCGTTCAGCATTGGCGCACCCGTGAACTACCCGTTACAGAGTCTCCAAGACGGCGTCGCTGCCCTTAATGCCGTGCAACAGAGCAAGTTCCCAATTGGCGCGAATACACCAGCAGCGGGGCCCAGCACGAACGCGGGCGGTAGTACCGCGACGACGACCGTCCCCTCGGGCCCACCAATAGTCAACGTGACGCTGGACTCGTACACGATGACGCTGGGAACGTACCAACTCACCGACGGCTCGGTGTGGCTACTTCCCGTCTACAACTACGCGGGCCAGGTAACGAATGTCGGCAGTACGACCTACACAAGTTCGTGGGACGAAATCGCGATCGATCCCAATTACGTTTCGATAAGCGCCACGTCGACGAGTGGCCCCACGAAGGGTGTCGTCAACTACTAGGCCACGTCTTAGCGACGATACCGAATAAGTCGGAGCTCACCCACGCCGACTTGAAGATTCAAGATCAGGTGTGGTTCGAGAGAAGACGAGGCCGCAACCGGAACCGCCGCATTGTGGACAACTAAGTACTGCTGCACGTCACCAATGCCGACGTGCGTGCGAAGGTCGAGGGTGACGTTGGCGGGAATCTCAACGAGCAGTTCGCCCACACCCTGCGTCGCGGTGATCGAGTACGTTTTGCTCGCAAAGGGGACATTGATTAAGTCCAACGTGGATTTTCCTATGGCGCCGTGGTAGTCACGCTGCACTTCGCTCGCGGTGGCGGGATGCCACAAGTGCACGCCACTCCCGCCCTTTAGCGGAACGCCAATGACGTGAAGGGCTATCAGCGAACCGCCCACGAGAAAGATGGCGAAGCTCAACAGGGCGAGAAAACTCAGCGCGAAGAAACGTCGAAAGGTCAAACGGCGCGCCGGCGTTCGTAGCGCGAAGAGGGCCAGAATAATGACGAACAGCAACCAGAAGAGACTGAATCCTACGCCCAACTTTGGATGTCCTCGGAACGTCGCGAGGAAAATAAGTGCGAGCACGATTACGCCAACGGGTACGGCGTAGCGAAGCCAATGGAATCGATTCTCATTCTCGACCTCGTCGGCGTCGTTCCCGTCACCTTCGACAATGGCCGAACGAGGAATCAGCACCCACATGGCGAGATAGATGGCAACACCGAGCCCGTAGACGAGCGCCAAAACGGCAAAGACCACGCGAACGATGTTCGCGTCAACATCGAATCGCTCACTGATGCCGCCAGCGACGCCACCGAAGACCTTCTTCGACGTACTGCGGTGCAGCGACGTCACTTCAACGGACGCTCCGAGCTCGGGCGGGGTGTTCACTTCGTTGGCGTCAGTGCTTTCGTCCATGCGCTCCAATGTAAGTTCGATCCGCCACGCCGCCAATCAGGGCAAACCCTTTGGGCATACCGACAAGCTGTCGCTTCGTCAGGGTTAACCCCTAGTGCGCACGTCGCGTGACCCGTGAGAGACTTGACTCGCTAGAGAGCGCTCTACGAGAGGAGACCCGTGGCGATTACAACTGCGCCGCGACCGATCATTGGGACCCCCCAACGACCCTTTCGACGTGGCGCCGAGAACGCCATTCTGGGGGGGGTGTGCGGCGGCCTCGCCATTCGTCTCGGCATTAGGGAACGAACGGTGCGCGTTATCTTCTCGCTCCTCGCCCTCGTCTCTGGACTCGGCCTCTTGCTGTACATGTTGCTCTGGTTCACGCTTCCGCGTTCTGGCGAAGACCGCGTGATCGCCCAGCGAATTCTCGGACGGCGTCGCGAGCTTCATCGCACGTTGCTCGGGCTCATCGTCGTTGTCGTGACGATGATTATTCTGTACCACCTCGGTATTCCAAATCTGGGAATCTACACCTGGCCCGTCTTGCTCAGCGCGGCGGCAATCGTTGGTATCTGGCGGGGCTCATCGCCCGACGAACGCCGTCATCTCGAGGATCTGGTCAAATCCGCACCGCTCATGCGAATTCCCGCGGCGAAGAGTCGAAAGAATCTTTGGCTTCGCGTCCTTCTAGGTTCGGTGCTCATCCTCGTGGGTCTACGATCGCTGTCTCGGATTCACGGAGTCTTTGGCGCAGCCACACCACAGTTCTTTGGCGTATTAATCGTCATCGTGGGTGTCCTCATCCTTCTCGCGCCGTGGTGGCTCGAGACACTAAGTGAGCTCTCGGGAGAGCGACGGGCGCGCGTTCGTATCGAAGAACGCGCCAACGTCGCCGCTCACCTCCACGACTCAGTCCTCCAGACCCTCACGTTGATCGAACGGGCCGCCGGTGACGAGGCCGCGGTGACGCGCCTCGCGCGCAATCAGGAGCGAGAACTTCGCCAGTGGCTCTTCGAGCCCAACCACGTCGCCACCGACGCCACGGCGAGTACCTATTCGTCGCTCTTGCACGGAATAGAGAATGAAATTGAGAACGACTACGGCGTCAAAGTCGAGCTCGTGATCGTGGGCGACGGCGACACGAGCGACGCCATGCTCGCGTTGATCGCCGCCGGCCGCGAGGCCGCTATCAACGCGGCTCAGTGGTCGGGGGCGTCGTCGATCTCTATCTTCGCCGAAGTTGAATCGACGTCCGTGACGCTCTTCGTACGTGATCTGGGTAAGGGATTCGATGTGGACGACGTGCCGAGCGACCGGCAAGGTATCGCGCTGTCCATCCGCCAACGCATGACCCAGCACGGGGGCACGACTTCAATCAAGAGCATCCTCGGCGCCGGCACCGAAGTACAGCTCGCCCTGCCACGGAGTTTCTAGCCGCCATGGGCCAGCCTCGGGTCTTTCTCGTCGACGACCACGAACTCATTCGCTCGGGCATTCGCAGTGAGTTGACCGGATCAGTGGACATCATCGGCGAGGCCGACGAAGTCGACGTGGCCATTGAGATGATTCTCGAACGCACACCCGACGTGGTACTGCTCGACGTGCACATGCCCGGCGGCGGCGGCGTCGCGGTGCTACGTGCGGTAATGGAGAAAACGCCAGCCGTCCGCTTCCTCGCGTTGTCGGTCTCGGACGCCTCAGAAGACGTGATCGGCATCATTCGCGCCGGCGCGCGTGGTTACGTGACGAAGAACATCTCGGGGCCCGATCTCCTTGACGCCATCTACCGTGTCGCGGCCGGTGACGCCGTCTTCTCACCCCGTCTGGCGGGCTTTGTCCTTGACGCCTTCTCGCTCGATGGAAAGAGTCTCGAGGCTGGCGACGTTGACCTCGAGCTCGATCAATTAACGCCGCGCGAGCGCCAGGTACTTCGACTCATCGCCCGGGGCTACTCCTATCGCGACATCGCGAGCGAACTCGCCATCTCCTCCAAGACCGTCGAGAGCCACGTCTCGTCAGTGCTTCGAAAACTCCAGCTCTCGAACCGACACCAACTCACCAACTGGGCCTCCGAGCGTCACCTGTACTAGAGACCTCAGTTCTCTTGGGAACTAGCGCTGCTCGATGAGGTCCATGTACTCCTCATCCCAAAGGTCGAAGTACTCTTCGGGCAACAACACGGCGTGCGTGGGCTCGAGCGCTTCGACGAAGCCCCGTTCGTGACTCACCGCCACGATCGTGCCCTTCCACTGACGCATCATCTCGCCTAACGCCTCGACGCTCGCCGGGTCGAGGTTGTTGGTTGGCTCGTCGAGCAACAAGAGATTGGCCTTGGAGGAGGCGAGAATCGCCAACGCCAACTTGGCCCGCTCCCCACCCGAGAGTGTCGCGGGCATCTGGTGGGCGGCCGAACCCTTGAGACCAAAAGCCCCCAGCATCGAGCGGCGTTGCACGTCGGACTCGACCGTTGAGTTGTCGAGGTTCCCCAGTACCGTCTTGGTGAAATCGAGTTGCTCGTTTTCCTGGGCGAAGTAGCCAACGGTGACGTTGGCCCCAAATTTCACGATACCGTCTTGGGTCTCTTGGGTGCCCGCGAGACAGCGCAGCAACGACGACTTGCCGGCGCCATTCTTGCCCACAATGACGATACGGTCACCCCGTCGGGTGATGAAGTTCACGTCGCGCAGCACCTCGAGGGGTCCGTAACTCACGGCCACGTCCTGCACCGTCATCGGTACGTCACCACTACGCGGTGGCGCAGGAAGTCGGAACGTAACCTTCTTTTCCTTCTTCGTCACTTCAATGCGGTTGTCTTGTAACTTCTCGACGCGACGATCGAGCACTTTGGCGAGTCGGGCCCGCTTCTCCGTCTGACCGCGCATGGAGTCAGCGAGTTTGGTGAACTGATCGATCTTGGCGTCTTGGTGAGCGGCGATCTTCTCTTCACTGAGTCGGCGCTCTTCTTCGAGGAAAAGGAACTTGGTGTAGTTGCCGCGATACTCGCGCAGTTGCCCGTCACGCAGCGCCAGGACGCGGTCGATCGAACGGTCCAGCAAGGGAAGGTCGTGACTGATCACGAGCACGGTGCCACGAAACTGCTCCAACTCATCGAACAGCCAGCGCTTGGCCGCCTTGTCGAGGTGGTTCGTTGGCTCGTCGAGCACCATGGTCTGGGGCTGTTCGTAGAGCACGCGCATCAGATCCACTCGTCGGCGCTGACCACCCGAGAGCGAACTGAGGTCCTCGAGTAAGAGATCTTCTTTTAAACCGAGGCCGGCCGCTAGGCGCGCGACTTCGGACTCGGCTTCGTAGCCCCCGCGCTCACGGAACTCCTCTTCGAGCGAGGTGAAGCGCGAAATGGTCTCCTCAGTTGGATCGGCCGCCAACGCGTGGCGCGCGTGTTGCATATCGGCGTCGAGACTGTCGATGCCCCTCGCCGACAAGACGTGCGACAGCCCGATCGGTTCGACGCCGAGACCTCCGAGCACTGGCTCTTGAGGCAGGTGCGCGAGGGTGCCCTGCGTGGCGACAGAGCCGGTAATGCGAAGGTGTTCGGGGTGGTAGCCGAGTAACACCGAGAGCAGCGTTGACTTACCCGTGCCGTTGCGACCAACGAGTCCGACCTTCTCGCCGTTACCAACGACAAAGGACACCGGCTCCAAGAGCCGACGCGGACCTATCTCGATCCCCAAATCACGAACGATCAGCATTTAACGGCCAAACTGATCGGCGGTGGCGTTCAGTTCGTCACGAAAGTCCGGGTGAGCAATGGCCACCATCGCTCGGGCGCGTTCCCCGACGGTCTTGCCCCGAAGGTCGGCCGCGCCGTACTCGGTGACGATGACGCCGGCTAAGTGACGAGGTGACGACACCGTGGAGTGCGGCGTCAAGGATCCGATGACGCGACTCTTCAGTTCGCCCTTCACCACGGCCGTTGACTGAAAACAGATCAATGAGGTGTGTTCGAGCGAGAGGCTCGTGCCTTCGACGAAGTCCTGATGACCCCCGACTCCCGTGTACTGGGCCGCGCCAATGGTGTCGGCCACAATCTGGCCGTGGAGGTCCACTTCGAGGGCGGAGTTAATCGAGACCATACGGTGATTTTGGGCAATGACGTGGGGGTCGTTGGTGTAGGTCACCGGCGCCATCCCAATAGTGGGGTTGTCGTCGATGAAGTCGTACATGTCTTGGGTTCCAGCGGCGAAGGTGATGACGGACGTTCCTTTATGAATGTTCTTCTTGCGGTTGGTTACCTTACCGGCCGCGATCAGTTCATAGAGCCCGTCGGTGAACATCTCGGAGTGGACGCCGTAGTCCCCGCCATCACCCTTGGCGAGAGCCTGAGCCACCAGATTGGGCACGGCTCCTATGCCGGTCTGGAGCGTCGAACCGTCGCTGATATAGGCGGCCGCGTGCTTCGCGATCGTCGCCTCCTCAGGGGTACCGGCCTCGTTGGGAAAGATTGTTGGACGCTCGTTGGTGTAGACAACCACGTCCACGTCAGCGAGATCGAGATGATTGACGTGGCCAGCCAGAGCGTGGGTCCGCGGAAAGTGCGGCGAGCACTCCACGATCAAGAGACGATTCGGATCGCGCGCGCAACGCTCGAGCTCTTCTAGGTGCGCGCCGTTGTAGAGCGAGAGACTGACGTGTCCTGACGCGTCGGGCATCGCGGCGGTCGTCATCATGACGCGTGGGCTGAGGTGTTGAATCAAGAGTCCGTAGTGACGAAAGAACGACGGCACGTGCTGAGTGTCGGCGCCCCGGGCGACGTAGGAGCGTTCGGCCCCGCCATAGAAACTCGATCGGTAGTGGACGTTGGGATGCAAGAAGACGTCGTAGGAACCCAGGATGAGGCCGCCGCTAAAGGTGAGGTCTTCCCAGTCGTGACGCTTAGAGAGCGCCTTCATCAGGGCCGTGGGGGTCCCCGTGATCAGTCCAAGACCAATCGCGTCGTTAACTCGAACCAGCGCCACCGCGTCGTCGGCAGTCATCTCCCGGGCAGCCATCGCACTAGTCTGCCTCGTCGAAATGTGTGCGACGATTCAGTCATGGCTGAATCCATCTCCATCGACGTCTGGAGTGACGTCATCTGTCCTTTTTGCTACCTCGGCTCTCGGCAGCTACATCGAGCCATAGAGCGCTTCGAACACGCCAACGACGTTGTCGTAACACACCACGCCTTCGAGCTCGATCCCAACACACCGCTCGGCTTTTCGCAGACTCTCGAAGAACTGGTGGCTCACAAGTACGCCATGCCCGTGGAGAAAGCCCGCGAACTCCACCACCGCCTCGAAGCCCAGGCGGAAGAGTTCGACATGACCTGGTCGTTTGCCAGCGCCAAGCCCACCAACACCTTTGACGCTCATCGACTCATTGCGCTCAGTGCCACTCAGGGACTCAGTGAACGAATGAGCCAACGCCTCTTCAAGGCCTATTTTTCAGACGGTCACGTAATCAGTGACCACGGCCAGTTGAACGAACTCGCGCGCGACGTTGGCGTCACCAACGCGTCGGCGCTGTGGAAGAGCGACGCCTTTAACGATGAGGTTCGCGCCGACGAAGCGTCGGCGAACGAACTCGGCATCACGGGCGTGCCCGCGATCTTGATTGATAAGAAGTTCATGGTGCTCGGAGCCCAGGGCGTGGACCAAATGGTCGACGTGTTGCGCCGGGCGTGGGATCGACGAGCCGCTTAGTCTTGCTCTTCTTCGGCCGGCACGGCCGCCACGGCGGCGACCGCGTGGCCCTCGTCGAGACTCATCACGCGCACGCCCGTCGCGTCACGACCTTGTGAAGAGACTTCACGCACGGGCAAGCGAATCAGCACACCCCCGCTCGAGGCAAGGAGTACTTCGTCATCGAGATGGACCATAAACGCGGCTACGACGAAACCGCGTGCGGCCGTCAGTTTGATGGCCCGAACACCCTGACCGCCTCGACCTTGGCGATTGAAGCGATCGGTCTTCACGCGCTTACCAAAGCCAGTATCGGTGACCACGAAGAGGTCGGCCTCGTCGCGAACGACGTCGAGTGAGATGGCGCGGTCGTCGGCCTTGAGCTTGATACCACGCACCCCCGTCGAGTCACGACCCATCTCGCGAACCTCTTCCTCTTTAAATCGGATAGCCATGCCGCGGTACGTGACGATCATGAGATCGTCGTCGCCCCCGGTCGCCACGACGCGAACCACTTCGTCACCCGAGCGCAGATTGATCGCGATCCAACCTTCCCGACGCGACTTGTCGTACTCGCTAAAGGCCGTCTTCTTCACGGTGCCGTTCGCCGTCGCGAAGACCAGAAACTTGTCCTTAGGAAAGTCCTCGGTCGTGACGATGGCCTGGATCGACTCGTTGGGCTGCAAGTTCAAGAGATTCACCACGGCGGTGCCCTTGGCGGTGCGTTCTTTCATGGGGATCTCGTGACCCCGCAGGCGAAAGACTCGGCCGCGATTGGAGAACAACAACAGGTGCGCGAGGGTCGTGGTGTGGATGATCTGATCGACGAAGTCTTCGTCCTTCAACGTCGCGCCGCGCACGCCGCGACCGCCTCGGCCCTGGGTGCGAAAAGCGTCAGCCGCGACCGACTTCACGTACCCGGCGCGCGTCATCGTGAGAACGATCTCTTCATCTTGAATGAGGTCCTCGACACCGAGCTCGCCCGGGTCGTTCACGATCTGGGTGACACGCTCGTCAGCGAACTTGTTGCGCAGCGTAGTGATCTCCTCACCGATCACGGCGCGCAACTTGGTCTCGTCGGCCAAAATGGACTGCAACTCGGCAATGGTCTCGCGAAGTTTCTTCATCTCTTCTTCGAGCTCTGTTCGTCCGAGGCGCGTCAAGCGTCCGAGCGTCATGTCCAAGATGTGATTGGCCTGCTCTTCACTAAAGCTAAAGGGAGCGGCCGTGAGGGCCACGCGAGCGGCCGGGCGGTCGTCTGATCCACGAATGGTCGCGATGACCTGGTCCAGCATGTCAATGGCCTTTAAGAGGCCCTCAACGATGTGCGCGCGAGCCTCGGCCTTGCGCAGACGGAACTCGGTGCGGCGAGTGACGACGTCGACCTGGTGGGCGATGTAGTGGGTAAGAGCCTGCACCAAGTTCAGCGTGCGCGGCACCCCGTCGACCAGGGCCAGCATGTTCACGGCGAAGCTCGTCTGCAGTGACGTGTTCTTGTAGAGCTTGTTCAACACGACGTTGGCGTTGGCGTCGCGTTTGAGACGAATCACGAGGCGAGCCTGGCGACCCGCCGAGTCGTTCTGCACCGCGGCGATGCCCTCGAGGTCACCGTTCTTTACGAGGTCGTAGATCTTCTCTTCAATCGACTCCACCGACACTTCGTAAGGAAACTCGGTAACGATGATCCGGGTGTCCTTGCCGGTCTCTTCAATCTCAGCGACCGCGCGCAACTTGATCGAGCCTCGACCAGTGCGGTACGCGTCCAAGATGCCCTGGCGTCCAAGAATCTGCGCTCGGGTAGGAAAGTCGGGACCCTTGACGAACTTCATCAGATCGTCGGGCGTCGCGTCGGGGTTGGCGAGCAGATGGAGCGTCGCGTCGATGACTTCACCCAGGTTGTGGGGCGGAATCTTGGTCGCCATGCCCACGGCGATGCCCTGGGAACCGTTCACGAGAAGGTTGGGGAACCTCGAGGGCAGCACGAGGGGTTGCTGGGTCGAGTTGTCGTAGTTCGCGTAGAAGTCGACCGTCTCTTCGTCGATGGAGTCGAGCATCTCGAGCGCCAGGGGCGCCAAACGACACTCCGTGTAGCGCATCGCGGCGGCGCCCTCGTCGGGACCCGTGCCGCCGAAGTTCCCGTGACCACTGATGAGGGGGTGGCGCATCGAAAAGTCCACCACCATTCGCACCATCGCGTCGTAGATGGCTGAGTCGCCGTGGGGGTGGTACGTACCCATGACGTCGCCGACGACCTTGGCGCATTTGGCGAAGGGTCGGTCCGGACGAAGCCCTTGGTCAAACATCGAGTAGAGGATGCGACGGTGCACGGGCTTGAGCCCGTCACGCACGTCGGGCAGCGCCCGCGAGACAATGACCGACATCGAATACTCGAGGAACGAGCGCTCCATCTCCAAGTTGATCTCTATGGGCTCGACGTAGCCAACGACTTCGTCGCCGGGTGGCGTCGGTGGTGGTGGCGTGGCGCCGGAGCCTTTTGTCGTGCGTGCCATAACTCCCCCGTTCCTAGATATCTAGGAAGCGAATGTCCTTCGCGTTGGTTTGAATGAAGTGACGACGTTGCGGGACATCGTCACCCATGAGAATCGAACACACTTCGTCGGCGAGCGCCGCTTGCTCGACGGTGATCTGGAGCAACGCTCTTTTGGTGGCGTCCATGGTCGTGTCGCGAAGTTCGTCAAAGTCCATCTCACCGAGACCCTTGAGTCGCTGGAAGTCGTTCTTGTGATCGGGGTGATCGGACAAAAAGGCGTCCTTCGCGGCGTCGTCTCGCAGGTACACTTTTTCTTTTCCCACCAACGTTGAGTAGAGCGGTGGCTGGGCGACGTAGACGTGGCCACTGTTCACGAGTTCGGTCATCTGACGGAAAAAGAACGTCAACAACAGAGTCCGGATGTGACTGCCGTCCACGTCCGCGTCGGCGAGCAAGATGATCTTGTCGTAGCGAATCTTTGTGAGATCGAAATCCGCCTCAACGCCGGCGCCGATCGCTGAGACGAGCGCCTGGATCTCGGTGTTCTTCAGAATTTTGTCCGAGCGGGCCTTTTCGACGTTGAGGATCTTTCCGCGAATCGGCAGAATCGCCTGGTTGCGAGGATTACGCGCGTCCTTCGCTGAACCACCGGCCGAGTTGCCCTCAACGATGAAAAGCTCGCACTCACGCGGTTCATTCGACGAACAGTCCACCAACTTTCCGGGTAGTCCGGCGCCGTCGAGGGCGCTCTTGCGACGAGTGAGATCGCGGGCGCCCTGGGCGGCCATGCGCGCCCGCGAAGCGGAAATCGACTTAGCGACAATCTGGCTACCTTCGCGAGGATTCTCTTCGAGCCACTCGGCCAGCTTCTCGTTCGTCGCGCGCTCGACGAGCGAGCGAATGGCGACGTTGCCGAGCTTGCCCTTGGTCTGGCCTTCAAACTGGGGGTCGCGCAGACGCACCGAAACAATGGCTGTCAAACCTTCGCGAATATCCTCGCCCTTGAGATTCTCTTCCTTCTCCTTGAGAAGGTTTCGTTTTCGGGCGTAACGATTGAGCACGTTGGTGAGTGCCTTACGGAATCCCTCCTCGTGCATACCGCCCTCGATCGTAGAGATGCCGTTCGCGAAGGAGTAGATACTTTCGTAGTACCCGGTGTTCCACTGGAAGGCGACTTCGACTTCTTGGGTCTCTTCCACCTGCTCGAACGAGCCGACTTTTCGAAAGAGTGACTCTTTGGTGTTGTTGAGATGGCGAACGTAGTCGACGATGCCGCCGTTGTACTTATAGGTCTCTTTGGCTTCACGATCTTTGCGTTCATCGACGAAACGAATCTCGAGACCACGATTCAAAAAGGCCATTATCTGCAGTCGCTCGGTGACGGTCTGCGCGCGGAACTCGACGTCCTCGAAGATCGTGGGGTCGGGCTTGAAGGTCACCGTCGTACCGGTACGACCGTGAGGGGCTGGACCGGTGACCTTGAGTTTGCCTTGTGGCTTGCCGCCGTCTTTGAATCTCAGTTCGTAGTGGTTGTTGTTGAGGTCGACTTCGAGTAACAGATCGGTCGAGAGCGCGTTGACGACCGAAACACCCACACCGTGCAGACCGCCCGAGACTTTGTACCCGTTGCCGCCGAACTTGCCGCCCGCGTGCAGCATCGTGAGCGCTACCTCGGCGGCCGATTTCCCCTTGTACTGGGGATGTTCATCGACGGGAATCCCACGTCCATCGTCCACCACGCGACAGCTCCCGTCAGCCAGCAGCGTCACGTCAATACGGGTGCAGTAGCCAGCCATGGCCTCGTCGACGGAGTTGTCCACGACCTCGATAATGAGGTGATGCAGACCCGCGGGCCCGGTAGAGCCGATGTACATACCGGGGCGAACGCGTACCGGTTCAAGGCCTTCGAGAACGGTGATGTCACTAGCGCCGTAACTAGGAGATCCTTTGGTCTTTTCGGCCACTAAGGAGTCCTTTCGATACAAAAATTTGGGTGCTTTTCGCACCGCCGACGTCAATAAATTGACTGCTCTATCCTACCCGACACGCTGGGACTTTCGGCCCAAAACAGTCATCGCAAGCGTGTGTTTCGGCGTCTTTTTTTGCCTACTTCAACACCGTTTTTAGCGACGTCGGCGCGCTCGTTCCGAGCGCTAGAAATCCTTCCAAAATTGAAGGACTCTGTGACACCACGCGCTGCGCAAACGCACCCGAAGGAACACTCACGATTAACACGCCGTCCTTGATGAGTTCCACTCGACAGTGCTCGGCGATCACCGGTTCCACAACGGAGGGCCACAGTACGCGTGCTTCGTCGATGAGGCGAAGGTCAACTCGTTTGAGTCGGCCGGCGAGGGTGTCGAGGAGTTCGCCGAGTGCCGCGGGCTCTTCGTCGCGACGTTTCACGACAGTACGCGCGTGAGGTCGATAACGGCCGCCGGCGAGAGGCCACTCGGTAGCGGCGACGCCGTCGTTACCAGCGTTTGCCCTGCTGGCAGCAGGTCTAAGAGCCGGTGACTCCGCACGGGATCGAGCTCTGAAAAAACGTCGTCCAGGAGGAGGAGCGGGTCCACACCGCGCTGTTGGCGAACCAATTCGTGGCCCGCGAGGCGAAGCGCTAGCGCGAGTGATCGTTGTTCGCCCTGCGAAGCTTGGCGTCGCGCGTCGCGACCATCGAGGGCCAGCGCGACATCGTCGCGGTGTGGCCCTACCGTCGTGTAACCACGAAAGCGATCGTCGTTGGCGGCCGCGGCGAGGGCGTCACTCAGATCATCCGACCACGAGCGCTCGTACGTGACAGCAACGTCGTTAGCGTTCTCCGCGAGCTCTTGATAGAACTGCGTGACGAGTGGTGCGAGTTGGCTCAACAGTCCGACACGATGCGAAAGTAACTCTTCGCTGACGTCACAAAAATCACTCGTCCACAGTTCAAGTTCAGACTGTTGAGTCGACGAGGGTCGACTCCCCTCGAGTGCGCGCAGCAGGGCGTTTCGTTGACTCAGCACACGATGAAAGCGCTCGACGATCTCACTCGTGATTGGCTCGACATCGGTGAGCAAGTTCGTCAAATACGTACGGCGATGTTCTGGCCCGCCGCGCACGACGTCGACGCCCTCGGGGGTGAAAACGGTCAATGGCAACGCCTCTGAGAGCTCCGCTCTCGAGCGAGGACGCTGCCCGTTCACGAGCATCTTCTTCGTGGTGTTGCGCACTCCCCTCGTAAGGGTCAAATCGACTTGGACCCGGCGCTCACGTTGAAAGATGACACCGTGTACTTCCGCCGTGGATTCCTTGTTCCTGATCATGTCGCTCGCCGCATTCGTTCGAAATGACGCGGCGGTCGCGAGCGCGTTCACCGCCTCGAGAACCGAGGTCTTGCCGGTGCCGTTCGGTGAAAGGAAGACGGTGACAGCGTCAGGGTCGGGGACGAAGGAAAATTCGCTGAAGAGTCGAAAGTTTCGCAGCGTGAGTTCGTGGAGGCCCACGACGGACCTCGTTACTGAACTCGAACAGGCATGAGCAGGTAGCGAAAGCGAATATCTTCCACACCGTGGACCATGGCCGGACGAACGGAGTCCGACATCTCCAATACCACTTCGTCGCCCGGAACCGCTTCGACGCCGTCGATCAAAAATCCGGGATTAAAAGCGATGGTCATCTCTTCGCCGTTGTAGTCCGCGTCGACGTTGTCTTCAACGTCGCCGGCGTCGTGGCTCTGAGTTCGAATCTCGACGTTTCGATCCTTCATTGTGAGGCGCACCGAAGAAGTTGAGTCCTTCGCGAGCAACTTGGCACGTTTTAGAGAGGTGAGCAAGGTGTCTTTGGCGATACGAAGTTGATTCGGGTAGCTGGCGGGGATGAGTTGCAGCACCGAGGGGTAGTTCCCGTCAATGAGTCGTGACGCGATGCTCGTATTACCCACCACGAAGCAGATCTCAGCGTCGCTCAGCGTGACGCCAATTTCGGCATCCGTCGCCAGCGTCGAGGCCGCTCGTTGTAGTTCTTGAAGGGCCCGAGCTGGGACTAGAAGGTCTTGGGTGCCACTGAGTCCCTGAACGCCGGGAACGTCACGGACCGCGAGGCGGTAGGAGTCAGTCGCGATGAGGCGAAGGGTGCCGTCTTCGGTCGTAAAGAGAATGCCCGTTAGGAGTGGCCGAGCGTCATCGTTCGCCGCCGCTCGCACAACCTGGTTTAGTCCCTGAATGAGATCGAGCGCCGCGATGAACGTCACTGGTCCGGTCACGGGCGGCAGCTTTGGATAGTCGGCAACGGCGAACGTACGTAGAGAAAACTTGGCGCGACTGAGCGAGATTTCAACATTCTCTTCCCCGCTCGCCACGGTAACCGCACCAGCTTCGAGAGAACGCACAGCGTCAACAATGAGTCGTGCCGGCACCACGGTCGATCCATCTTCAAGACCGATGACGTCAACGGTGGTGCGGGCAGTTATGTCGAGATCAGTACCGGTAACGACAAGTTCGTTTCCGGTGAGTGTTAAGAGAATGCCCGACGACGCGCCAATGAGTCGGGTGGCCACGACGCGACTCGCGGCCGTGAGGGCTTCAACGAGAATGTCACGTTCTGATTTGAACTTCATGGGTCTGCCTTTCTTTGCTACTGAGGTTACGGTGTCTTTTCAATGTGTAGAAGTCTTAGTAGTAGTAGGGGTGTGCGTATGTGTGTTGCGCTCGAATTCCCCTGATAAAAAGGATATTTGAGGGTTTCGATCTACCCACAGCGTTGTGAGTAACTCCTTCAACTCTCATGGTTCAACCCTGAGGTGATGTGGAGTACTCGCTAGTTGTCAACTCGTAATCCACAAACTGACCCCAACGTTGCACACAAAGTAACGTTCTTAATTCTCTCCTTGAAGACGACGTTTTAACTGGTTAATCTGCGAGAGCATTTCAGGGTTTGAGGTGAGCTGCTCTTTAATTTTTTCTACGCCACTAATTACTGTCGTGTGATTACGACCGTCAAAAATACGCGCGATCATGGGGTAGGAGTAGTTGTTCAACATGTCACGAATGAGGTACATGGCAACGTGGCGTGCGTGTACCAATGGTCGCAGTCGCTTTGAGCCCCGGACCTCCTCAACGGTGAGACCGTAAAAGTCCGAGACCACCATCAATATGGTCTCCGGCTTTAAGATCACCTGTTCTTGACCCAGGTTCGTCAGGTGAGCCTTCGCGAGTTCGAGAGTGATGGGCTCTTGGCGCAAATTGGCGAAGGCGCGCAACATCGTGATCGACCCTTCGAGCTCTCGGATGTTGTCGCGGACTCTTTGCGCGATCCACTCAGCCACGTCGTCGGGCAGCGCAATGCCTTCGCGTTCGGACTTTGATCGAAGAATCGCAATACGGGTTTCGAGGTCGGGTTGATCGATTTCGGTGACGAGTCCTTGGAGGAGACGCGAGCGGAAGCGCTCTTGTAGTCCGGCGAGGTCTCGCGGCGAACGATCCGACGTCAACACAATCTGTTTTCCTTCACCGTGCAAGGCGTTGTAAGTGTGAAAAATCTCCTCGTGGAAGGTTTCTCCTCGGGTCTCCATGAACTGAATGTCGTCGATGAGCAACACATCGTTCTCGCGGTAGCGCTCGTGCAGTGAGAGTTGCGTGCGCGTTTGAATCGCGCGAATGAAGTCGTTCAGGAACGTCTCGGTTGAAACGTAGAGGACTTTGCGACCCGGGTAGTTCTCCTGCACGTAGTTGCCAATGGCGTGCAACAGGTGGGTCTTGCCAAGTCCGGAGTTTCCGTAGATCATCAGCGGGTTATAGGCCCGACCAGGGGTTTCAGCCACTGATTGCGCGGCGGCGAAGGCGAGACGATTAGACGGTCCTGGAACGAAAGAGTCAAACGTCATTCGCGGATCGAGTCGTGCGGGTTGATCGACACTCGCGGCGTAGGTCGCCACCGGTGGCGACTCGATAATTTCGGCGACGGGCTCAACGAGCGCGGACGAGCTCGTTGAGTCGCTGATCGTGAGCGAAACCTGGACCTGATGACCAATGAGTTGCTCGGCCTGTTCGGTGATGAAGGGCAAGTAGCGCTGTTGCACGCGAAGAAGTTGGATTTGATTCGGCGCGCCAATCACGAGCTCGTTGTCGTGATAATCCACAAGGCGAAGCGTGCTGAGGCCCGCGGCCCAGACTGCCTCAGAAGCGTTGCCACGTAAGGAGTCGCGAAGTGCGGTCCAGATCTCCTCACCACTTTGCACTAGGTTCCTCCACAGCTCATCTCTGACATTATCCACAAGCGCCTTTGAAGGAAAACCCTAGATTTTGTGACAGGGAGAGTCACCCTACACCTATTTATTACCTCCCGCCGGGGCCATCTGGTTCGTGGGGTAAGATTGCACGCTGCGGCGCGCCAGCGACCCCCAGGGGGTACCGCGAAGCGCAGAACATAATTTGAGAAGAGGTTTTTGTGAAGCGTACTTATCAGCCCAACCAGAGGAAAAGAGCTAAAACACACGGTTTTCGCGCGCGTATGCGTACCCGTGCCGGTCGTGCCGTCCTAAAGGCCCGTCGCAATAAGGGCCGTCACCAATTGACGGTCTAACGAGGGTGCCCGGTCGGGTCCGTACCCGCCGGCAGTTCGCGCTCTTCGCGACACCCACTGGACGAGGTCAGAGCGGCCCGCTACGAATAAGTTTCGTGGTTGGTTCGCCTGATGAGAGTGCAGTGAACGTGGCGTACGCGATCAGTCGAAAGGTCGGTAACGCGGTTCTCCGGAATCGAATCCGCCGGCGACTCAGGGCACTTATTGACGACCTCGACCCCCAACCACTGCCTGGTTCTTACCTGATCAGATGTGGTTTTGAGACAGGAAACCTCTCTTATGAAGAACTTCATCACCACCTCCAACAAGCCCTCGGTCGAACCAACGCTGGCTAAGTCCGCGCCAGTTTCGCGCGTACTTTTAGCCCTCATCGTCACCTACCAACGATTGAGCGCGGGGCGTCAAGCGCCGTGTCGGTTTTACCCTTCGTGTTCTCACTACGCCGCCGAAGCCATCGCCACGCACGGAGCCTCTAAGGGCACACTGCTCGCCGCTCGGCGACTACTTCGTTGTCAACCTTTTGGACCACACGGCATCGATCTTGTTCCGGAAGCCAAGTTAGTTAGGAGTTCCCACTCGTGAAGTCCATTACCCACGCCATTGGTGGGGTCTTCCAGCCGCTCTTCCACCTCATCGGGTGGATCTTGGCCGAGCTATACCGATTCATACCGAACTACGCGGTCGCCATTGCCCTCTTGACCGTGATCATCATGGGTATCTTGACGCCCTTTACGGTCAAGAGCACGCGCTCGATGAAGGCAATGCAGAAGCTGCAGCCAGAGATCAAGAAGCTCCAGCAGAAGTACAAAGGCCCCGAGAACCGTCAGCTCATGAACGACGAGTTGATGAAACTCTACAAAGAGGCGGGCGTTAACCCCCTCGGCGGGTGTCTCCCACTCTTACTTCAAGCCCCGTTCCTCTTCATTCTCTACAGTGTCATTAAGGGTTTAACGTTTACGGTTACGTCGACCGCGGGCAAGATCACCGCGCAGCCGCGCTACATTCCCAGCAGTTCAACGATGTACCACAGCCTCGTTCATACAGTGGGACAGTTGAACACGTGGGGTATGGACCTCAGCGCGAAGCCTTTCCCGATATCTGCTCATGGTTCATTCGTCAAGGCGCTCCCCTTCTTCGCCTTTGTCGTCATTGCGGTGGGGTTGCAGTACTTCCAGATGGCCACGATGAACTCTCGCAACAAGCGCCAGGGCCAGGTCGTCCCGAGTCAACAGCAGACCATGCAACGAATACTTCCGATTGTTTTTGCATACTTCTATCTGGTAATTCCGGCAGCTGTAGTGATTTATATGATTGTTTCAACATGTATCCGTATATTAACTCAGTACATCATCAACCGATCAGATGAAGCGAAAGAGGCGGGTAACTCGAAAGAGCTCTGGGACGGACCCCGAGAAATCCCGGCCGCCTCGGAGTCTGAGACGGAAACGTTGCCCGTAGAAGACAAGACGCCCAAACCCTCAACGTCGCCGAAGCGCCCGAGTCAATCGAGCGGCAACACTCGGCCAAAGAGTCAGTCGCGGCCGGCTCCTCAACCTCAAAGTCAGCCTCGCTCAAAAGCGAAGCGCAAGCGAAAGGCGCGTTAACCCATGGAATGGGTAGAAACCACAGGAAAAACAGTTGATGAAGCGATGGATCGAGCCCTGGCGCATCTCGGTGTTCATCGTGACGACGCCGAAGTCGAAGTCGTTGAAGAACCCAAGGCCGGCATGTTTGGACGAGTTCGTGGAGAGGCGCGCGTGCGTGCGCGTGTGCGCCCGAGCGGCCCTCGTCCGAAGCGCTCTCGCCGTTCGGGCGATCGCCCCGAGCGGGCGCGAAGCGCGACCCCGCGAAATGACAAGCCGCGTTCGGAAGTCAGGCCTGAGGGCGAGCCTCGCCGTGAGCGCGAGAAGAGTTCCACGCGTCAACTCTCAACTACGAGGAATCAACAGTCTGTAAAGAGTCCAATTAAGGAGGACAGTATGGCGGAGGGTATTTCACTGGCCGAACAGGGAGCAATCGCGAAGGAGTTCCTGGTGGGACTCTTGGCGTCGATGGATGTTAAGGCTGAGGTGACGATCAAGGAGCTCGACGAAGAGACTGTTGAAATTTCGGTCAACGCCAATCCCCCGACCGAGCTTGGTGTGTTAGTCGGCCCTCGAGGCACCACCCTGCAGGCACTGCAAGAAGTGACGCGCACCGTGGTGCAGTCAAAGAGCCCTAGTCGGACCGATCGAATTCTGGTTGACGTCGCTCAGTACCGTGAACGGCGGGTGGCGGCTCTCGGTCGCTTCGCTCAGCAGGTGGCTCAAGAAGTAGTTGAGACCGGGGAGGAACGCGCTCTGGAGCCGATGTCCGCTGCGGATCGTAAGGCTATTCACGATGCACTCACCGATAGCGACTCCGTGGTTACTCGCTCCGAAGGCGAAGATCCTCGGCGTTTCGTGGTGGTCGCTCCGGCATAATTGCATGATGAACTCAGATTGGTTACCCCGCGCTCTCGAGGAATCGAGGGCGCGGGGTTTTTTAGGCCCAAAGCCGATAGAAACTCAAATCGCCCACGCTGAAGGATTCGCACTGTGTTGGGAAGCTATTCGGCCCTCTGCTCCAGTCAATCTCCTTGATTTGGGCAGTGGCGGGGGCCTCCCCGGCCTCGTACTGCTGGATCGATGGGAGTGCCACGAAGTATTTCTAGATTCCATGGAAAAGAGGAGCAACTTCCTCAAAGAGGCCCTGGCACTACCGGGTGCCCCGGGAGACGGTCAGGTGATTACCGCCCGAGCAGAGGATGCCGCCCGTTGGCCCGAATTTGACGAAACATTTGACCTGGTGACGTCCCGATCCTTTGGTCCACCAGCGGTAACAGCTGAGTGCGCCGTTCGGTTTTTGAAGGTTGGGGGAGTCCTGATTGTTTCCGAACCCCCGACGGAGCGAACGGACGATCGCTGGAACGCCGCCGGATTGGCCCTTTTGGGGCTAAGAGCTCAGGGGCGTTCGCGTTACGGAACGGCCTACGAGGTATTGGTGAAGGAAGGTCCAACCCCGAAAGAGTACCCAAGACCTTCTGGAACCCCTAAAAAGAAGCCCCTTTTTTGATGTTTCACGTGAAACAATTTGGACCCCTGCCGAAGGGCAGAGCCCGAAGCATCAAGTAAAACACTTGTAATTCTCCCTCTGTGGCGTTGGGCGATGTTTCACGTGAAACACTTTGACACAGGGGGAACGATTGTTTCACGTGAAACATTGGTACTTGACGAACCGGCCAAAACCGAGTTGAATGGCAGTGGTTCGACGCAGTGTCGGTAAGTACTTAGGTCGGGAAGAGGCTCATGGCGGACGCCAGCACAATGAGGATTTTTGCTGTAGCCAACCAAAAAGGCGGAGTTGGCAAGACCACCACGACCACTTCCCTTGGTGCGGCGCTGGCCGAACGGGGCAAGAGGGTGCTGGTGGTTGACCTAGACCCTCAGGGAAATGCCACAACGGGCCTGGGCGTCGATGGTCGCCAGTTCGAGCGATCGGTCTACGACGTCCTCTTGAACGACGTTCCGATGGTCGATATCGTTGAGCCGACGGGCTTTAATAACCTCTTCGTCGCTCCGGCAACCCTTGACCTGGCGGGCGTCGAACAGGAACTTACGTCGGTGATTTCTCGCGAACTTCGTCTAAAGAGGGCCCTCACTTCAGTTGAGGGTGACTTCGACTACATATTCATCGACTGTCCCCCGTCCCTGGGGCTCATTACGATCAACGCTTTTGCCGCCGCAACCGACATCCTGGTCCCGGTCCAGACCGAGTTCTACGCGCTCGAGGGCCTAACTCAGCTTCAACGAATCGTCGATCTGGTACAGAAGAACCTCAATCCAAGTCTTCGAATCACCAAGGTCGTCTTGACCATGTACGACTCTCGCAATACCCTTTCGACGGACGTCGCGAAGGAAGTGAAGAAGCACTTCGAACACGAGTTGTGCAAGACCGTGATTCCGCGGACTGTCCGATTGGCGGAGGCTCCGTCGTTCGGGCAACCCATCACTGTCTTTGATCCATCATCCAAGGGCGCCAAGGCGTACCGAGCGTTAGCAGAGGAGATCTTAAATGGCTAGAAAACCAGGTTTGGGTAAGGGACTCGGGGCACTCATCCCCGACACCGGCACGGCGTCCACGGACGTGCCGAGTGAAGTGCAGTCATCGGGTCCCCTACGCATGGTGTCCGTGGATTCGATTCGTCCGAATCCATTTCAGCCCCGTAAGGTCTTCAACGACGACAGTCTGAAGACCCTGGCCGCTTCAGTCCAAGAGCTCGGCGTGCTTCAGCCGATCATTGTTCGTCCCGTAGAGGGTGAGCCCGATAAGTACGAACTTATCGCCGGTGAGCGTCGCTGGCGAGCGGCGATCATTGCCAAGTTAGAACTCGTGCCGGTACTTCTGCAAGACGACGTCAATGACCGGCTTTCTCTCGAACAAGCCGTGGTCGAGAACTTGCATCGCGTCGACCTGCACGCGCTGGAAGAGGCCGCGGCCTACCAGCAGCTCGTCGATGACTTTGACCTGACGCACGATCAAGTTGCGCAGCGAGTCGGTAAGAGTCGGGCAAATATTACGAATACGTTACGACTCCTTCAACTTGGCGACACGGCCCAAAGTGCCCTCGTAGCCTCGCAGATAACGGCCGGACACGCGAGAGCCCTACTCGCCGTCAGTGACCCCGACGCTCAATCAACCCTGGTCGCGAGGGTGGTGAAGAATGAGCTCTCGGTGCGAGCAACCGAGGAGGCCGTTAAGGCCTTCCTTGAGCCCAAGGTGGTAGCGACCGCCGAAGCAGTGGCCAAGGCTCCCGATGGTGCGCCCCGACTTCGCCCCGTGCCCGACGCCAGCGTCGCCGAACTCGAGGAACTCCTTGAGAGCTACCTCGATACTCGAGTGCACGTTGATCTCAAAGGTCGAAACGGCCGCATAATCATTGATTTTGCGGACCTCGATGACCTCGAACGGCTCTACAGCGCCATTGCGAAACCGAAATAGGGCTCAACCTTCAACTTAACCCTCTTGTTGAAGTTTTCCCCAAGTTGTGGATGAAGTTGTGGGTTACTTCAATTTTCGTCAAAACTAAGGGTATTTGCCTTCCAAATACCCGACTTTGAAAAGGTATTTTTATTCGGATCTGTGGATAACTTGCTCCACGAGACCCTCTAAAGCCGTGATGACTTGGTGAAGTACCTGTTCAGCGACGTTCCCGTGCTCCACGTGGACCGTCGTCATCTTGGTTTCTCGAAGGATGGGCAGCGCCATACCGGTTACTTCGACGCGCGGTCCATCGTTAAGTTGGGCCAGCGTCGAGGCGAGCGAGCTCGCGAGGAGTTCGCCTCGCCTGGAGTGGGCCAAGTAACTGGCCCAGTAGTGGAGGTGGATACCTTCAACCTGATGAAGAGGTTGAAATGATAAGACCAAGGCTACGTCGTGAGCGTTGGCGAAGTCGGCCGACTCTTCGTGAGAGTGGTCGAGCAGGACGTGAATCGAGGGTGAGTTGACGAGCGACGCCGCCAGGGCAACCGCGAGGGGCCCTTCACCACAGAGTAAGACGGATCCGGTTGCTTGAGGATTGAATCCCGCGAGGTCTCTCGCGTCAGTGACAAGACTGCGACCGGCGTTGGTGGCCCGAACGCGAATCAGTTCTTGCAACGTGGCCTTGGTGAGGGCGCCACTCGTCTCTAAGTCACGGTTGCTTTGAAACTCGCACAGCGCGGTAGTCGTCAATGGTCCAAAGATGCCGTCGATGCGTCCTGGGTTAAAACCGAGTTGGGCGAGGAGCACTTGAAGTTCGGCTACGTCGTCACCACGTAGGTGCGGATGAGTGTCAAACAAGAGTCGCTGTCCGAGCTGCCAACGGGCCTCGCCGAGACGGTCCCACGTCGTGAGATCGACCACACCAGTCAGGGGGAGTCCGCGAGAACGTTGAAACGATTCGACGAGCGCGACGGTTTCTGCGTCGTAGACGTCACCGGGTCCATTCGTTGCCACGAGAGCGAGTTCCGTTAATCGATCGTTCAGTTCACGCACACGTTGGCCCGTGTCGCCAGGGCGAAGTGGTTCGAAACTCAGGCGAACTACAGGCTCGAAGTGATCTCTTGCAAGAGCGCGCCCTTGGGCTTAGCGCCCACGAGGCGAGCAATGACTTCACCGTCTTTGAAGAGCAGCAACGTCGGGATGCTCATCACCGAGAACTTGGTGGCGGTGGCGACGTTCACGTCAACGTCCAACTTGCCGATGACGAACTTGTCGGACTGCTCGGTGGCGAACTCTTCGAGGATGGGGGCGATCATTTTGCACGGTCCGCACCATTCGGCCCAAAAGTCAACCAAAATAGGCTTTTCCGATGCGCCAATGACCTCGTCGAACGTGGCGTCGGTCAGGGTTGTGATGTTCTCGCTCATTACTGCCTCCTCAAACGCCATAGTCGGCGTCGCGCCAACCACCTTAGCGAGTGAGCGTTAAATCCCTTGCGCTTCGAGCCATCGTTCGGCGTCAATCGCCGCGATGCAGCCTGATCCGGCCGAGGTAACGGCCTGGCGGTACACGTGATCTTGTACGTCCCCGGCGGCGAAGAGTCCGTCGATATTGGTGAAGGAACCGAGGCTCGTGCGCACGTAGCCGTTGTCCTCAAGTTCAACCGAATCGGTGACGAGGGTCGTGTTAGGAACGTGGCCAATCGCCACGAAGACACCGGTCACCAACAGCACGCGCTCTTCATTCGTCATGGTGTCACGGACCTTCAGTCCCATGACCTTGCTCTCACCAAAGACTTCGGTGACTTGGGTGTTCCACGCGAAACGTATCTTCTCGTGGTGCAAGGCACGCTCTTGCATAATCTTGGACGCGCGAAGCGAGTCGCGTCGATGGACGACCGTCACGCTCGACGCGAAGCGAGTGAGGAACAGGGCCTCTTCGAGCGCGGAGTCGCCACCACCCACGACGGCGATGTCTTGGCCGCGAAAGAAGAAACCGTCACAGGTTGCGCACGTGGAAAGTCCGTGGCTTAAGAACGCCTCTTCGCCGGGCACGTTCAACATCACCGACTTCGCGCCCGTGGCGAGGATGACCGCGTCGGCGGTGATCGTGGGTTCAACATCACCGCTCAACCACGCGCGAAAGGGGCGCGTCGTCGTGTCGAGTTTGTGCACTTTGTCCACGCGAAGATCGGCGCCAAAGCGCGCGGCCTGCTCACGCATCTTCATCATGAGATCGGGTCCGGTGATCGATTCGGGAAAACCCGGGTAGTTCTCGACGTCGGTGGTGAGCATGAGCTGTCCGCCGGGCTGATCGGTGGTGGAAGAGGGCTCGCCCTCAATGACGATGGGCCGGAGTTGGGCGCGCGCCGAGTAGATCGCCGCGGTCAGCCCGGCCGGACCAGATCCGATGATGAGGACACGAGTGTGCTCGGTCATTACTTCCTTAGATTGAGGGGACGACGGCGACGCCAGATGATCAGACCCGTCAAGAGCGAGGCCGCGCCCACGACCGCGTAGGTCAGCCACTCGTGTCCCGAGAAGGCGTAAACGTTGAGCAGTCGAATGAGACCGATGATCAGGACAATGACGAAGACCAGCGTGGCGAGCACGATGATAAAGCCGAAGGCGATAATCCGTGCCGCCATGATGATTGGTCGAAGCACTCGGTCGTGGACAACGTCGAGCGCGTGGTCAATGGCCCCTAAAAGGCGGTCCACCAGGTCCGGCTCGACTTTCTTATCCTCGTCAGTCACGCATAGAACTTAGTGGCGTTGAGCGCTCACGCCCCGATCCAGGTGAGGCCGATGATGCCCGGGCCGCCGTGGGCGCCCACAACCGGACCGATGTCGGTCAGGACGACCGGAAATTCGGTGGGGATGTCCTTGATGAGTTCTTGGAGAGTCGCGACGTCGTTGCACGCGCCGTGGATGAGGGCGAGGCGGCGAAGTGGTGCGTGAGACGCGGCGGCGTTCGCGACCGCGCTGAGCGCTTTCGCCCGGGTGCGTTGACGCCCGGCCTCGGCGACGACACCGCCCTTTAACTCAACGAGGGGCTTGATGGAGAGCACTTGGCCGAGCAACGCCTTCGCCCCGCCGATTCGCCCACCTTTGATGAGGTGTTCGAGGGTGTTGAGCGTCGCCACGACGCCGCCCTTGTTCATCAACTCGTCGGCGCGTGCGGCCAGTTGGTCGAGATCGGCGCCACCTTTCGCGGATTCGGCGAGATCGATGGCGATGAGTCCTTGACCCATGGAGACACTCAGCGTGTCGATCACGCGCACCTCGATCGTTCCGGCTACGGCCTCGCCAGCCAGTGAGGCCGACTGGTGGGTGGCCGACAGAAGCGAAGAGAGCGTCAGCACGAGTACGCCGTCGTAGCCGTCGGCCTTGGCGCGTTCGTACGCTGCTTGAAAGGCGCCCGGTGAGGGCGCGGCCGTCTCGGGCAACGTCTTGGAGCTCTTGCACTTGGCCCAGAACTCCTCGGGCGTTAGATCGACGCGGTCGGTGAACTCCTCGTCGCCAAAGCGAATCGTCAACGACACGACGTCAATGTCGAGAGAGTGCGCGTACTCCTGGGGTAGGTCGCTCGCGCTGTCGGTCACTACACGAATTCGAGCCATGGATCCCCCTAGAACTGACCAAGCCTTACATCTTTTGGGGAACGTCGTCTCACGCGAGCGCGTAACGCCACAACGACCAGGCCGTAAGCCAGCACGCCGACGATAATTGCCGCGCCGAAGCGCGCGATCAAGCCAAGACCCCGTGACCAGGTGGGCCCGGCGTAGACGAGCGCCATGACGAGCGAGGCCACGAGTGAAGCCCAGAGGCTTCGACGCACGTGCACGCTCCATACGCCGGTGATGATGTTGACGTGGTGGCGAGCGAGAACCACGAGTGCCAACAACGCCGTTGCGCTGTAGCCAATCGACACGCTCGCCATTAGTCCGGTCAAGGAGTGACGGCCGAGCAACACGCAGAGCACGATCGTCAGCGCGTTCTCAACGAGGTAGAGGACAAAGACCTGGCGTGCGCGTTGCATGGCCTGGAGCCCTCGCACGCAGAGTATGAAGATCGTGAAGCCCGGGAGACCGGCCGAGAGGATGGCGAGCACCGTGCCGGCCGAGATCTTGTGGACCGCGTTGGCGTGATTCAACAGAATCGCCGCGATGGGTTGGGAGAGAATGATGAGAACCAAGGTGCAGGGGATAATGATGACGAGTGACTGGCGCAGTCCAAAGCGCAGTCGTTCGCTCAGCCCCGCGAAGTCTTGGTCCGTGGCAAAGCGCGCGAGCTGAGGGGTGAGCGCCGCGAGCACTGAGACGACGACGACGGCGTAGGGCATCAGCATGATCGCCCAGCCGTAGGTGTAAGCACTCACGGGACCCGATCCGCCAATACCAAAGGCGTAGGCCAGTACCACGAAGAGGGAGGTTTGATTGGCGAACACGACCATGAGTGTCCAACTGCCGAGACGACTCACGGCCCGTACGGCGGGGTCCTTGAGGTCGAGGCGAAAGCTGAGTCGTCCGAGATCACTGCGCGCCAGTGAGGGCACGAGGCAGAGGAACTGCACCGCGACGCCGAACGTCGTGCCGAGTCCGAGCCAGAGTAAATCACGCGATCCGCTAAGGGCGGCCAAGAGCGGCGTCGGATCGACGAGGTGAAACCACAAGAGGACGCCAATGCACACAACGTTGTTCGCTACCGGCACCCACGTCGCGACACCAAAGCGGTGGCGAATGTTTAAGAGCGCCGTCGCGATGCCGATAACACCGTAAAAGAAGATCTGGGGCACGAACCAGCGCAACAGTTCGGTCGCGACCGAACGCTGCTCGGCGAGGACCTCTGTCGAACGAGCCGCCGACGGGCTTTGGAGGACGGTGAAGGCGTGAATAATCTCGGGCGCCAAGATCCACGACGCGACGGACGCGACGACCAGCACTATCAATGAGCCGGTGATGACACTCGAGATGGACTTCCACGCGCGTCGCTCGCCGTCGAGCGCGAGACGTTCGACGAAGACGGGGATGAACGTCGCCGTCGCGATGCCGCCGAGCACGAGGTCGAACAACATATTGGGCACCGTGTTGGCCAAGTTGAAGGCGTCAGAGATCGACGTCAGGCCAAGGACCCAGGCCAGCATGACGACGCGCAGCAGCCCAGTGACGCGCGAGACCAACGTGCCACTCGCCATCGAAAGAACACGTGAGGAATGGGTCGACGTGCCACTCACTTCGCGTGGCGACCCTTCGGGCGTCGCTTATTGGTCCGCCACCACCACAGGCCGAGGACGAAGAGAGAAGCGAACGTCAAGAGATAGCCGATCACCGAGGTGCCCGCCACGCGAACTTGAATGGCGCTGCGCGCGAGCACGATTTGGTCGTTGGGCGTCGTGAGGACGACCTGGAGCGTTAGTGAACTGCCGCGCGCGTTGGCGGTCGGTACGCGTAGGAAGTGGGTGGGCGAGTTCATCGTGATGGGTACGGCGTTACCCTTGGGAAACGACAGACTGTCCGTGATGAGATGCACCACCGCGTCGATGGTGTAGTGCGCGTGCGAAATTACCGTGACGGGAAAGGACGTACCCGATCCCGCCAGCGTGACCGCGCTCGCGTCAATGGAGTACAGCGTGAGTTGAGAGCGCAACAGAATGTTGGCCGCGCCGATGGCGCTTTGGCGACGGCTGGGCCCACCCGTGATCTCCGAGCGAGCGATCGCCACGCGCAGTTCGTAGGCTTCGTTGCCGGATCTGATGCCCTGCGTGTAGGACGTCACGGCGCCAATCAACGTCAGCAGTGAACTCACGTTGTGCGCCGACCACACCGAGGTACTGGGCGATGTCGTCAGAGAGCGAACAAGGGGCGATCCATTCGTGCCAATGAGTGACGCGTTGAACGACGGCGTCAGCGAGGTCAGTGCACCGACGGGATCCCTGCGCAGGCCGTTGAGAAAGTCCACCACGAAGGTGTTTGACGTCGAGGCGACCGGCGACTCGATCACGACCGTGCGCGGTGACGACGTAGCGGGTGCCTCGAAGTCCAAGAACGCGAGCGTCGCCAACGCCATAGCGGCGCGGCGACCGGGCTCGATGGCGCCATTGGCGACGAGCGACGAAAGAGGACCATCGACACTCAGTGCGGTGATCGTCGACGCGCCCTTGACACTGAACGGCGCACCCCACGCGAGCGTGGACGACGGGCTCTGAGTGAGGTCGCTCTCGGGTAACACGACGTCGCGAACGCCCGCGCCGGCGAGGGCGCGCAGACTCGCCGGCGACTGCGCACCACTCAGGAGTACGAGTCCGTCGACGTGGCGACCGGTGAGTGTTTTCAAGAGGTTGGCGGAGAGTGAAAGTTGTTGGGGTACCTGGGTCGTCAGTTGGTTCGCCGCGAGCCCCGCGAAGTCGATGTTGCCCGGTGGCGCGTTGATGACGCGGTGCAGCGGACTCGAGACAGCCTTGGCGAGAGCGGCGTGCCAAGCCGAGCCTTCCGTGGGACTCGCCTGCATTGCGGCCAAGGTCTCGTAGTCGGCGCTCAGGGTGAGCGGCACGAAGGAGAAGGCACCGAGAGTGTTTAAGACGTTGATTGACTGTTTTGGATTTCGCAGAGAAGCCGTGGTGAGTGTTGCAACGTAGGCAACTTGGAGCGGAAAGGTAGCGCGGTTGGACCGAACCGCGAGTAGAGACCATTTCGTCAGCGCGGTGCCGTTGACGTTGACGACGTAACGCAGCGGGTATACACCGTCACAACCCTTGCCGGCACAGGTGAGGCGCAGTTGGGGCGCCACGCCGTCACAGGAGCGCTTGGGCGCGTCGAGCTTGTTGTTGTAGAGCGACACGTCAAAGGTCATCACGCCGCGTCGTGCGCAGTTGAGTGCGAACGATCCCGTCGAAGAGAGTGGCGCCGCGGTGGTGCCGGTGCCGCTCAGGAAGGGGGCGAGTTCGCTGCGGGTTGTGATCGCTGGATAGATCGAAACGTTGGCGTGCGTGGCGCCCTTGGCCGGCGTGACGTGAAAGGTAGTTGCGAAATTGGCGACTCCCCGCGTCGAAAGGGTAGTGAGCGCGTTTTGGTGAACCACCAAGAACTGAGGCGTCGTGCCAGCCTGCGCGGCCGAGGGCCACGTCAGCGCTGCGAGGCTGAGTAGTACGACGCTGAGCGCCCGCCACCAGGGCGAAAATCCGTGGAACATTGCCACCACAGGCTACCTTCGACGAACCTCTTCGCCGGGTCCCACTACCGTTATTCGCAGTGACTTCCTTCGCCTACGCCCACGATCGTCTGAGTGAACTGGCCCTCCTGTCACGTCCGCTCGCCCACGCGTTCGCGGAGGCGGGCTTCTCCCTCTACGCCGTGGGCGGCTCGGTTCGCGACGCGCTACTCGTTCAAGATCGCCCCGACGACTTCGAGATTGACTTCACGACCAACGCCCGCCCCGACGACATCGAGCGCCTGATGAAGCCACTTTGCAGCGCGTTATGGCAGCAGGGAAGGGCCTTTGGGACCATTGGAGGGTTGCTGCGCGAAAGTGAAATCAAGGTTGAAGTCACGACGTTTCGTTCAGAGTCCTACGTGGATCACTCGCGTAAACCGGCCGTGGAGTGGGGCGACTCACTGCAGTCTGATCTCAGTCGGCGTGACTTCACCATGAACGCGTTGGCGCTCGACGTCATTGCGCTCAACGCTGAGACGCCCGGCGGCCAAACACTTTTTGACTTTTTTAACGGCGTTCGCGATCTGTCGGATCACGTGTTGCGCTCACCCATCGATCCCGAGATTCTCTTTCGTGATGATCCGCTGCGCATGCTGCGCGCCGCGCGCTTCGCCGCGCGCTTTGATATGAGTATCGATCCCACGCTCGAAGTGGCCGCGACCAAGATGGCCGAGAAACTCTCTATCGTCTCGCCCGAACGCATTCGCGGCGAACTCGATCTCTTGATGATGACCGGCCAGCCCTCGATCGGTCTTGACTTCATTGTGCGAACGGGTCTCGCCGACTACTTCGTTCCCGAGTTACCGAAGTTGCAACTCGAACAAGACCCGGTGCACCAACACAAGGACGTCCTCAAACACACCTGGGCCGTGGTCGACAAGACGTCGCCGTCGCTCGTGCTGCGACTCGGCGCACTCTTTCACGACATCGCGAAACCCAACACGCGAGCGATCAGCGACGAAGGCGTGACGTTTCGATTTCACGACGTCGTAGGCGCCAAGATGACGCGTAAGCGTATGACGGCGTTGAAGTACTCCCAAGAGATCATCGACGACGTTTCGATGCTGGTGGAGTTGCATTTACGCTTTCATACCTACAAATTGGGATGGAGCGACAAGGCCGTGCGTCGCTACGTACGCGACGCCGGACCGTTGCTCGAAGAACTCAACGAGCTCACTCGTTGCGACTGCACGACGCGCAACGCCCGCAAGGCCGCCACGCTCGCTCAACGCATGGACGAACTCGAAGCACGCATCGCCGAGCTCGCTGAGCGCGAAGACTTAAGTCGCCTTCGCCCGGCTCTCGATGGCGTCGCGGTGATGGAGCTGCTCGATATTGCCCCGAGTCGCGCGGTGGGTCAGGCGCTCGATTTTCTCATGGAGATTCGCCTCGACGAAGGTGAGATCAGTGAAGCAGAGGCCGCGACGCGCCTTCGCGCGTGGTGGGAGAGCCAGCCGCACTAAAGAAAAAGCCCCCGCCGAAACGGGGACTTTCTCTTCGTTCGCGTTGCTTAGGGCCAGACGGGGTTCGCGGCGCCATCGTCGGCGAAGGCGTTGACCATGTCGTGCGCCTCGTCGTCGTGGAACTGCACGGGCGGGGACTTCATGAAGTAGGCCGACGGCCCAACGAGTGGTCCACCGATGCCGCGATCCAGCGCGACCTTGGCGCAACGAACGGCGTCGATGATCACGCCGGCGGAGTTGGGTGAGTCCCAGACTTCGAGCTTCAGTTCGATGTTGAGCGGGGCGTCGCCGAAGTTGCGACCTTCCATGCGGATGTAGGCCCATTTGCGGTCGAGTAACCACGGCACGTGGTCACTCGGCCCAATGTGCACGTCGTCGGGGTCCATGTCGCTGAGTTCAATCTGACTGGTGACGGCTTGGGTCTTGGAGACCTTCTTTGATTCGAGACGTTCTCGGTCGAGCATGTTCTTGAAGTCCATGTTGCCGCCCACGTTGAGTTGGTAGGTGTGGTCGAGGGTGAGACCGCGGTCTTCGAAGAGACGGGTCAACACGCGGTGCACGATCGTCGCGCCGACCTGACTCTTGATGTCGTCACCAATGATCGGCACGTTTGCGTCGGTGAACTTCTTCGCCCAGACGGGGTCGGAGGCGATGAAGACGGGAATCGCGTTCACGAAGGCCACGCCGGCGTCGATCGCGGCTTGTGCGTAGAAACGCTGCGCCTCTTCCGATCCGACGGGTAAGTAGGAGACCAGTACTTCGGCCCCGGCATCACGCAGGGCCTGGGTGACGTCGACGGCTTCCAGGGGCGACTCTTCAATCGCCGCCCGGTAGTACTTGTTGAGGCCGTCGAGCGTTGGTCCACGCTGCACGGTCACGCCCAGGGAGGGGACGTCGGCGAACTTAAGGGTGTTGTTCTGCCCTCCGTCAATAGCTTTGCCGAGATCGTTGCCGACCTTGGAGGCGTCAACGTCAAAGGCCGCGACGAACTCGAGGTCGCTGACGTGATAGCCGCCGAGCACGACGTGCATGAGTCCGGGGACGTTGTCGCCGGGCTTGGCGTCGCGGTAGTAGGTAACCCCTTGAATCAGTGAACTGGCACAGTTACCCACGCCCGCAATAGCCACACGAATCTTCTTCATCGCGTTCCTTTCCTACTTCGCGTCATTCGCGAAGGTCTGCTGATTACTACGTTCGGTGGATAACAGGGTGTCAATCCACGCGAGGTCTAACTCGACACCGTGGGCCGCGTGCGCCATCACGCCGCGGGCGTACGAGTCGAGTTCTACGTTGGCCGAGCCGGCGCGAACTTCCGCCAGGCGTCCCACAAGATCGTTGCGACGGCGCTCTAAGAGGCTGACGCGGAGTGTGGGTGTCAAGTACTTAGCGAGTGCCATGCGTAGTGAGAAGTTCTTGGCGTCGTCGAGGGTGGCGGGGTCGCCGAGGAGCGTGATGAACTCTTGGCGACCGCGATCGGTGATGCGGTACACCTTGCGGCCGCGTCGTCCCAGACCAGAGCCGGCGCGCAGTGAGCGCAGCGAGGCGCGCTCACCCGAGAGCGAACCCGTCGAGAGTGAACTCACCCGAGGCGCGACCGGAAGAACGGCTTCGACGAGTCCGTGGCGTTCGAGGCGCGCGAGTGCGGGGTAGATCGAACCAAAGGAAACGTTGGCCCAGACGCCGAGCCGGTCACGTAGTTGGGTACGAATCTCATAACCGTGGTGGTCCCGGTCCATGAGCAGCCCCAGAATGGCGATGTCTAACACGCGAACGAGCATATCACATCGATATATCGAACGAGACAGTGTGTACACTCCCATTGATTTAAAGGCAGGTAATGTCCTCCCTAATGGATAAGCGCTTCCGTACCAGCACCGCCGACGGGGCGGTGGTCGAGTTCGGACTGGTACGTCACGCGCTCCTCGCCAAAATCGCTACCGGTCAACTTCGCCACGAGGACGTCTGTGACGCGCACCCCGAACTACTCCGCGCCGCGCGCAACGTTGGTCGTAAGTCCGGAGAGAACTGTCCAGTCTGTGGGGACGCCGAGCTCGTCGAGGTGACCTACGTCTTTGGCGCGCGACTCCCCTCGGGTGGGACGTGTCCCACCTCGCGCGCCGAACTACTGAAACTCGAACGCCGTGAAGACGTGGTCCAGTGTTACGCCGTCGAGGTCTGCGTGGAGTGTTCGTTTCACCACCTCGCGCGCAAGTGGATCGCCGGCGGACGTCGAGTGAGAAGGAGCATCCCTCTCATTAAAAAGGTGGGGGAGTGAAACTCACCGCGCCCGCCATTCGTTCGCGCAAGCGCCGCAACGGGACGCCGCCCCTGGTGATGGTGACGGCCTACGACGAGCCGGGCGCGCGCTACGCGAGCGCCGCGAGCGTCGACGTGATCTTGGTTGGTGACTCACTCGCCAACGTCGTGCTCGGCCACGACGACACGTTGCACGTGAGCGTCGAAGAGATGTGTCACCACGTGCGCGCCGTCGCTGCCGCCAAGCCCGACGTGCACGTCGTCGCCGACATGCCCTGGTTGAGCTATCACCTCAGTGTCGCCGACAGCGTCCGCAACGCCGCCATGCTTATTCGTAGCGGCGCGGATAGCGTGAAACTCGAGGGGGGTCGCGTCCGCCGCGAGGTCGTGCGCGCGATTCTCGACGCGGAGATTCCCGTGATGGGTCACCTCGGCCTCACACCCCAGAGCGTGATGACCTTTGGCGGCTTTAAGGTCCAAGCGAAGACCCGCGAAGCCGCCCAGCAACTGAGTCTCGACGCCAAGGTCCTCCAAGACGAGGGCGTCTTTGCCGTCGTCGTTGAAGGTGTGCCGAGCGTGGTGGGTACCCGACTCACCGAAGCGCTCGACATTCCAACGATTGGCATCGGGGCGGGACCCGACACGGACGGGCAAGTTCTCGTGTTTCACGATCTTTTAGGCATGACCCGAGGAACACCCGCGAAGTTCGTGCGTCGCTACGCCAATCTGGGGCCGGTGATCACCGAGGCGCTCGGCCACTTCGCCAGTGACGTGCGAAACGGGGAGTTTCCTGGACCCAGTGAGGTCTACGCCAACCCTGACGATCTGGTGAACTAGCCATTTTTCAGTCCTTGGAGTAGCATTGACTTCCCACATCCGTGGGGAAGTACCAACAAACCCTGCTCTGTTTTCCGCAGAGCCCGGCTCGTCCGGACCAGAGGGAAAGGAAACCGGCCATGAGGCCTTATGAAACGATGATCGTGTTCGACACGGCAGTCGACGCGCAAGCCATCCAGATTGCTCTCGATAGAGCGCTTGAGACCATTCGTACCAATGGTGGAACCCCAGGAACCATCGACCGTTGGGGCAAGCGTCCCTTGGCGTACGAAATTAACAAGCGTAAAGAGGGTTACTACGTCTTGGTGGAGTTCAGCGGCGAGTCGATCACGGTCGACGAGCTTGACCGTATTTTGACTCTCTCGGACGAAGTCCTGCGTTTCAAGATTCTTCGTCGCCACGTGCGAACCAGCGCCAGTCGTGTAACGGCCCAGGCGTAGGTTCTAGCGCTTAACCAAGGAGAAAGAAATGGCTGACAACACCATCACCGTCGTTGGGAACATCACCCGCGACCCCGAACTCAAGTTTCTCAACAGTGGCCAGGCCGCCGTGCGACTGTCCATCGCGGTCAATCGTCGCTGGCAGAATCGCCAGACCCAGGAGTGGGAAGAGCGCGTGTCGTACTTTGAGGTCACGGGCTACGGCTCGATGGCCGAAAACGCCGCGAACTCGCTCACGAAGGGTACCCGCGTCGTCGTCTCGGGACGTCTCGAGCAGCGCTCGTGGGAGACCGAGAACGGCGACAAGCGTTCCATCGTCGAAATCAACGCCGACGAGATTGCGCCGTCGCTTCGCTACGCGACCGCGGTCGTCACCAAGACCCCTAGGGCCGAGGGATCGAACTTTCAGTCGAACGATCGACCCGCAGCGGCACCACGTACCAATGAACCAAGCACGTACGCCTTCGATGAGGAGCCCTTCTAATGCCACGTATTAATAACCCCAAACCACCGAAGCGCGCGCCGAAGATCGATATTCGTCGTGGCGCGAAGAAGAAACCCTGCTCGTTCTGTCAGCACGGTGTGGACCGAGTGGACTACAAGGACTTGGCCCAGTTGCGTAAGTACATCTCGGACCGCGGGAAGATTCGCGGCCGCAAGGTCTCGGGTAACTGCCAACAGCACCAGCGTGACGTGGGCGACGCCATCAAGACCGCTCGCGAGCTGGCACTACTTCCCTACACCCAGCGCACCGTGACCGAACGCCGCGGTGGACGCGGCCGTGACGGACGAGATGGACGAGAAGGTCGTGACGACCGCGGTCCTCGTACGCCGCGCCCAAGTCGTGACGGCGACACGCCGAGTGAGAGTCCCGTTGCTGAGAACGTGTTGTTGGAGGACGCGAGCGAAGCGGCCGAAGTCTTCGAGACGCAGTTGGTTGAGGAGGTCGCGGAATGAAAGTCCTTCTGAGAAGCGACATTCGCGGCCTCGGTCGACGCGGTGACATCGTTACCGTGAAGTCCGGTTACGCCCGCAACTTTCTGTTTCCCTCGGGTGCTGCGTTGTTAGCGAGTTCGAACACCGAAGAGCAGGCGATTCTCATGCGCAAAGCTCGCACGGTACTGGACGCGAAGAGTATCGCGGCCGCCGAGGAGCAAAAGAAACTCATCGAGCAGACGACGCTGAGTATTGGCGCGCGCGCCGCGGCGAATGGCCGGCTCTTCGGTTCGATTGGTGAAACCGACATCGTCAACGCGATTCGCACCGCGACGGGCATCTCGCTCGATCGTCACGCGATCTCCCTCGCCGAGCACCTAAAAGAAGTGGGCACCGCGACCGCTGAGGTCACCCTCTTTGACGGCGTGGTCGCCACGGTGAACGTGGAGGTCGTGGCGAAGTAATTCCGCTACGCATAGATTTGCCACTCGCCGGGGCCTCGCGCCCCGGCGAGTGGCATGTGACACCCCCTTGGGACAATGAAATCCGTGAAGTTACGCACAGGATTTGCCCAAAAGGTTGTTCATACGGTCCATCGACCCACAGGATTACCTCATGTTGTTGTTATTGCGTCACACAACCATTTGCGACAACCGTTGAGGTCTTATGACGCAACTTGAAACAGACCGCTCCCGACAAGTCCCGGGAGGGCGAATCCCCCCCAGCGTCATCGAAGCGGAAGAGTCGCTGATTGGCGCGATGCTCCTCTCCCAAGAAGCGGTGAGCGTTGCCTACGAGAACGTCCAGGCCGAGGATTTCTATCGTCCACTGCACGGACAGATCTTCAGCGCGATCATCGCACTCGCCCACGCGGGCGAGCCCGTGGACTACGTCACGGTCCAGGCCAAACTCCAAGAGCGCGGTGCCGTCGCCGTTGAGTTGGCGGTCCTCTCGTCGCTGCAACTGAACACCCCTTCGGCGGCGAACGCGGTGCACTACGCCGAGTTGGTTCGTGAAAAAGCTCAACAGCGTCGACTGATCTCGGTCGCCGGCGAGATCGTCGACGACGCGTACGTCGCGACCGACGACGTGGTTGGTCTGATCGACGAGGCGGAGCGAAAGATCAACGCCATTGGTGACGACCGAAAGATCGACTCGGTCTCGCCACTGCAGCGCCTTCTGCTCAGTGAGGCCGACATCCTTGAACAGCGCGGCGAAACGAGGGGCCAGCTCAATGGCCTCGAGACGGGTTACCGCTCCCTCGACGCAATACTTCAAGGTCTCCAGTCGAGTTCCATGACCATCGTTGGGGCTCGTCCCGCTACCGGTAAGACGGCCTTCGCTTTGGGCATCTTGATTCACGTGGGCGCCGTGGTGAATCGCCCCGCACTCTTTTTCTCCTTGGAGATGAGTCGCCAGGAGTTGGCCGAAAGAATTCTTGCGTCCACGGCCCGCATCGACTCGTCGAAACTACGCACGGGCGACCTCAGCGAGGCCGACTGGAACCGCGCGCACGAGGCGTTTGGTTACTTGCAGTCCGCCAAGGTCTTCATCGACGATAACCCGAGTCTCACCATCATGGACGTACGCGCTCGCGCTCGGCGCATCAAGCAGCAAAACGGCGACCTCGGTATCGTGATCATCGACTACTTGCAGTTGATGAGTTCGCGTGGTCGCGCGGAGAACCGTCAGGTCGAAGTCTCCGAGATGAGTCGTTCACTCAAGATCCTCGCGCGCGAGCTCGAGTGTCCCGTCCTTGCGCTGTCGCAGCTCTCGAGGAAGCTCGAAGAGCGTGCGGACAAGCGACCGATGATGTCCGACCTTCGCGAATCAGGCTCACTGGAGCAGGACGCTGACGTCGTGTTGTTTCTGTACCGTCCCGAGATCTACGGCGACGTGTCGAACGACATGAAGGCCGACGCTGAGATCATTGTCGGAAAGAACCGCAACGGGCCAACTCGCACGGCGCACCTGACGTGGCGAGGCGAGTTCGCTCGCTTCGACAATGTCGCTGACGCACGCGAGATCTGATGTAGGGGGAAAGTCATTATTGACAGTGGCCACTGCGTTTGGAGATTAGATGCGCAAAATGGCAAATCATTTTTGACACGGTCGGAAGTATCAAATCAAATTTCTACAAGGTGGGAACAAATACCCGAATAAATGCTCCAAAACACCGCCCGAAGGTCTTTGGTTCGAAAGCGTTACGTTGAAACTGATTTAGTCACCTGCACTCGACGGAACTTCCCTGATCAATGAGTCAGTACTGGTAGTCGCCAAAACTCGTGACGAAAAAAGTAGGAGTGGTTTGATGCCGTAACGGATGGTTACACTGGTGTAACGTTCGGTTACAGGCCAAGGAGGAGACATGGGGAGCACTGGAGTTACCCGCGTTGAATTGGAAATTATTGAGTCGGCCCGTGTGGCCGGCGAGTTCATGAGTCGCAACACGTCACAACAAGTCTCGCACTGGGCGAGGATTGGACGCGAGATCGAGGCCGCTGAGAGTGTGTCGCCAAAGGCGATCTCGGAGGTGCTTGCGGGCACCGCTCACTACGACCATTTGAGTTCCGGTGGTCAGGCAGTCGTTCGGGCGTTGTGGTCCGAGGCGCTCGCCGCTCGTATCGCTGACGTCAACTTTCAAAGCCGTTTTATGGCGGAAGGACGGGCGTACGCAGAACTTGACGAAGCCGGGAACGTGGTGGTTCACGATCCCGCACGCCCGTGAGCTGAACCGTCGCGCTTGTCTACTCCGGTACTACACGTCATCGCTGGTCCAAATGGTGCGGGTAAGAGTTCGTTTTATCGCGTAGTCATCGCGCCCGTGATGAACCTGCCTTTCGTCAACGCAGATGAGATTGCGCAGCGCCTCTGGCCACGCGATGTTGAAGCGCACGCGTACGACGCCGCCGAGGTGGCGCGGCAGACGCGCCTCACGCACCTCGAAAACAACGACTCATTCGCGACCGAGACAGTGTTTTCGCATGACTCGAAGCTCGACCTATTGGTTGAGGCGGCTGATCGCGGGTACCTAAACACGCTTCATATCGTCATGATTCCAGTTGAGCTTGCGGTGGCGCGAGTTGAAATAGGGGTTTCACAAGGAGGGCACACCGTCCCTCTTGACAAGATCCGGAGTCGATTCGCTCGACTCTGGGATCTCGTTGCGCAAGGAATACGACTCACGAACGACGCGATCGTCTACGACAACTCGCGCGCGGTCACCCCCTTTAGAAAGGTGGCGACGTTTCGAGAGGGGCACCTTCTGGAGGCGCCGCAGTGGCCGGCGTGGACGCCGGAAGCGATTCGTAGCGCTGGCGACCAGAAGTGATGGTGCCCGTGCTGGCGACGTTCAGATTGGTTAGTCCTCGTGCTTTGACGGCGGCCTAAGCAGTTTCGGATCCGTCGACGGAAGTACAGATTTCTTCTCACTAAGTTCCATTTGTAAGAAGTAGCTCACCTGAGGGTGTAAACGAGTTACAACTATGAGCGACGACGAAGCGACCGTAGAAACGAAATCGCGCACTGGCGCTGGTCGTTTCGAGCCGTTCTACCGCGACCACTACAGCGCCGTCTCGCGATACGTGGCTCGTCGACTGCCAGCTGACGCACACGACGACGTCGTTGCCGCCACGTTTATTGTCGCGTGGCGAAAGTTCGACAGTGTGTCGAATCCTTCGTTGGCGTGGCTGTACCGCATCGCGAGTTTTGAAGTGTCGCACGAACGTCGGCGTCTCGGTCGTCTGCCGGCGCAGGGAGATCTAAACGATCTCGGCCTGACGGACACGCACCCACTCGAAGACGTGTTGGACGTCTCGGCAGCGTTTAGCCAGTTGTCGGAGAGCGACGCCGAACTGCTGCGTCTCGTGCACTGGGAGCGTCTCAGTAGAGACGACGTCGCGGATCTCCTGGACTGTTCGGTGAACGCTCTGAAAGTGCGTTACCACCGCGCGCTCGAGCGATTCTCTTCGACCCTGCACCGACTCTCGAACGCACCTAACAGTCCCGGGTCTACCCACGAACTACCAAAGGAGAAGTAATGAGTATCGATGAGAACCTTGACGAACTGCTGACGAGACTTGATCCTTTATCGCAGGTTCAGCCGCACGAGAGCGAACTGCGCCGCGAGGCCATTTGGAGCGACGTGGTTCGCCAAAGCGTCGCACCACGGCCACACCCACTTCGTCGTCGACTGATTGGCGTCGGGTCATTGGCCGGCGTGGTGGTCGCGGCGCTCGTGCTGGCCGGAGTGCTACCGGGTTCGTCGCCCACTAACGCGGCTGCCGCCGAGTTGACGACGGCCGCTCACGCCGACGCCGCTTCTGCGGTACTGCCGGCGCTTGGCGTGGGTCAGTACTACTACCAGAAGTCCTCGGTCTCGATGGTGTGCGGGTTCAATAGCCCTTCGATGCCGTCGGGTCAGTCGTTGTTGTACGACTCCGTTGGCACCATGGAGAGTTGGACAAGTTCCGATGGGTCGGGCAAGGTCGTGATCACACCGTCGCCCGTTGACGCGAACGGAAGCCACTTCGTGACGCCCCAGGAACAGGCGCAGTGGATTGCTGATGGTTCTCCGTTCATTCCGTGCGCGCTCGACAGTGCAGTGAACAACCTCGGCGGGAATACTGTGAACGCGAATCCGGAACCGGCCGCGGGCTACAGCTTTGTTGGTTTCGGTGGATTCGGATTTGTTTTGGGGTCGAACACCGTCTCAGAGGATCTCGCGTCGGGAACGAGCGTGAACAACCTACCTACCAGCGTGGCCCAGATCTCAGCGATGCTCGTGAGCGGGGAGATCAATCTCGACGGTTCGGTTTCATCGGCGCCACGAGCGTGTCCCGGAGGTGGCGGCACGAACCCGCCCGTGGGCTGCACGACGTCTCAGGAACTCGGCGTCATCGAGCAACTGCTCCAACTACCCGACGCGTCGGCGAAGTTTGCCTCGGTGCTGTACCAGGTCATGGCGGCGATGCCGGGCGCTTCCCTCGAAGGTGCAGTAACAGACTCACTCGGCCGCACCGGTGAGGGTGTCGTGGTTCCCGGCGCCCAAGACGAAGAACTGGAAGTCGTACTCAACCCAACGACGGGCGCCCTTCTTTCGTGCTCAGAGTTGACCGCGAGCAACACGAACGGCGCACTCTCCCAGACGTCCTCAACGCCGTATCTGCCGGTTGCCCGGATGACGTACGGAGCAATATCGGTGGTGCAAGGTGTTGGGACGCTGCCGAACGCAAGGTAGCCAAACCTGGTGGCCGCACTATCAAGTCTCGGTTACTGAGCACAACGCCCGCGCCAGTGGCGCGGGCGTTGTGCGAAGGTCGCTTCGATTATTTTGGCTGCATGCGGATGCCGGCGTCGATGCGAATCGACTCGGCGTTCATGTAACTGTTCGACAACAGCTCGACGGCGAGTGACGCGAACTCTTCGGAGTAACCCAGACGCTTTGGGAAGAGGACGCCGGTGCCGAGACGGGCTTTGAACTCGTCGGACTGGGGACCAGTGCCGTAGATCGGTGTGTCGATGAGTCCGGGCAGAATGCAGTTCGCTCGAACGCCAATGGGCGCAATGTCACGGGCGAGGGGGAGCGTCAGACCGACGACGCCGCCCTTCGAGGATGAGTAGGCCACTTGGCCGATCTGACCGTCCTCGGCGGCGACGGACGCGGTGTTCACCAGTGCGCCACGCATGCCGTCGGCGTCGGGTGCGTTGTGACTCATGGCCGTGGCGGCGAGACGACAGACGTTAAAGGTGCCGATCAAGTTGATCTCGATCACCTTGCGGTAGAGATCGAGGTCGTGGGCCGAGGCGTACTCGCCGTCCTTGCCGATGGTGCGAGTGGCCCATCCAATACCGGCGCAGTTCACCGCGCTCCACAGCGGGGCCATGGCCTTCGCTGCTTCGATGGCCGCAATGACTTCGTCGGTATTCGTGACGTCACAGTGGACGTAGGCGCCGCCGATTTCCTTGGCAACTGCCTCACCACCGGCGTCGTTGAGGTCCGCGAGGACGACCTTCACGCCGCGCGCGGCGAGTGCGCGAGCGGTTGCTTCACCGAGTCCCGACGCGCCGCCGGTAACGACGGCCGATGTGTTCTTGAGTTCCATGGGGCTCCTGTCATTCGTCCAACAGTGGGTTGGACCGACTACGAGTCAAGCAGACATCGTGCGAGGGTGGCGAGACCGGTTGCCCGGTCTCGCCACTGGGGTGGAACTTACCGTGCAGTCAGGGCAAGTTCCGGGTCGGTCTGTACGAACTGCCGGTACGCCGTGATCGTCGCTTCATAGTCAGCGATAAGGGCTTGTTGGCGGTACAGCTCGGCCACATGATCAAGTTCACGCTGGCGCGTGCGTTCGAGGTGGACGCTGAGCCAGGGAAGTCCGAGGCCTACAGCCAACCCACAACTGATGAGCAAAACTGAGAAATACACGCTGAGCATTTGATGTTCCTTTCGTCGCGGTTGCTAACTGGAGGAAGTTTCACTTCTGATTAAAAGACCCGCGCAAGAGTACGTCAAGAGGTAATTAAGAAGTTTTTGGGCTTAAGGATTATCACGGGGTCACCAGTGCACGAGTGCGTGAACACCGCGTGTTGTACGCGATCATTGCGCGTCCTCTAGCGTACGAAGGTGGCCTCGATCTATGAATATTCCAAGGAGGAGTTGGCCGAACTCCTCGTCGATGAGCCGCGTTACCGTCTCGATCAACTCTGGCAAGGCCTGTGGGTTGATGGTTTAGCAATCCAGGAAATAACGACGATTCCCAAAGCCCTTCGCGCGCGTCTCATTCAGGCGCTCCCTTCGAGTCTTGAAGTCCTGAACGACGTGGCGAGCGATCACGGGGCGACGAGGAAGTGGGTCTTTCGCCTCGAGGACGGCTCGACCATTGAAACGGTCTTGATGCACTACGACGATCGCGTGACGGTCTGCGTCTCGTCCCAGGCCGGCTGCGCGATGGGCTGCACGTTTTGTGCGACGGGCCAAATGGGCTTTAGTGGTCACCTCACAACGGGACAGGTCATTGAACAGGTGATGTTCGCCGCTCGAGCAGCCGCCCCCTCTCGACTTTCGAACGTGGTCTTTATGGGCATGGGCGAACCACTCGCGAACTATCTCGTCACGGTGAAGGTTGTTCGACGACTTCACGAGTATCGCGGACTCTCCGCCCGTCACCTCACGGTGTCAACGGTGGGCGTCGCGCCCGCAATTGAGCGACTAGCGAAAGAAGGGTTGCCGCTCACGCTCGCTGTCTCCCTGCACGCGGCGAATGACGACACAAGAGACGAACTCGTGCCTCTTAATCGTCGCTATCCTCTCGAGCGGTTACACCGAGCTTGTACCACGTGGCTGGAAACAACCGGACGTCGACTGAGCTTCGAGTGGGCCCTGATCGACGGCGTCAACGACACCGATAAAGCCATGGACGAGCTCGCGGCGTACGCGAACTCACTCGACGCGCACGTCAATCTGATTCCTCTAAATCCCACGCCGGGTTTCCTGGTGCTTGGTTCGAGCGCGAAGCGTGTCGTGGAGTTTCGCGACGGACTCCAGCGCCGGGGGGTGAACGTCACGGTACGCAATACCAGGGGCCGTTCGATCGCGGCGGCTTGTGGTCAGTTGGCGACCGTCACGAACGCGAAGCGCCGCTCAATTCCCGTGCGCAGCGCTTAGATCGAGCGCTCTTTCCAGAACGTCGGGCGTCGCCACACGAGCGCGAGCACACCGAGAACACACAGGATGCCGCCCGAGACGATCGAGAACTCGGTGGACGTGAAGTTCGCCACGGTCCCCGCTTCGAGGTCGCCTAAGCGTGGGCCGCCGGTCACGACCGCCATCTGAATCGAGGAGATTCGGCTGCGGTAGTTGTCCGAGATTGACGTCTGCAAAATCGTGTTGCGGAGCACCGTCGATATGACGTCCGTGGCGCCCGCGATCGCGAGACAAATTAATCCCACCCAGAGAATGGGCACAAGTCCAAAGAGCGCCATCACCACGCCCCACGCGATGACGACCGACGCAACGAGCCGACCCCTTCGGCGCACGCGGTCCATCCATCCGGTGAAGACCGCCATGATGAGCGCCCCCGCTCCCGGCGCGGCGTAGAGCAGACCCAAGATTGCGGGACCGCCGTGATAAACGTGCAGGGTCATGGCGGGAAAGAGCGCGCGCGGCAAGCCAAAGACCATGGCGTTGAGATCGACGAGATAGACCGCCTGCACCACGGCGTGTGTGCGGACGTAACTAAATCCCTCGCCGATAGCGCGAAGCATTTTGGCGCCGCCGTGATCACCCACTGGTTTCATCGAGGCCATGAAGAAGGTCGTGATGGTGAGCGCGACGAACGTCGCGCCGTCGAGGAAGTAGCACCAGGACAGTCCGACGGTGGCGAGGAGCACGCCGGCTAACGCGGGGCCCACGAGCGTGCCGGTGTTCATGAGGACTTGGTTGAGCGAGTACGCGGCGACCAACTCTTCGGGTTTGACCAACGTGGGAATAACGGCGGTTCGAAGCGGCCCCGAGAGGCCCGCGAGGCCGGCCGCGAGCGCCGGCAACGTCACCAGAATCGCGAACGAGGAATGAGTGGTGAGCGCGTTAAGGCCGAGCCCAATGGAGAGTAGACCGAGTACGAACGACGCTCCGATGAGCAACGTTCTTCGATCGAAGCGATCACCCAGCGCGCCACCCCACAATGACCCGACAATGAGCACGGGGAGTTGCATGAAGCTGACGATTCCCACCCACAGACTCGAATTCGTCACTTGGTACACCTGGTACGCGACGGCGACGATGGTGAGGTTACTGCCAAGTACTGAAACAAACTGGCCCAGAAAAAGTAGGCGAAAGTTTTTACTCGTGCGTAAAGGGGTCAGGTCAACGAGCAGCCGGGGCACTGCTTCATGGTACGAGAGTAAGGTGAATCCCTGGGGGTATTGGTCTAAGGAGTGTCGATGATCGGCGAAGAACTGGTCCAGTTACTAACACCCGAAGGGGAGCGTGTCGCGCACCCCGACTACGAATGCACGCTGAGCGGCGAAGAGATCTTTAGTTTCTATCGCGACATGATTATCGTTCGCCGACTGTGCAACGAGTCAACGTCGCTGCAACGTCAGGGCCAGCTCGCTCTGTGGGCGCCCATCCAAGGTCAAGAGGCCGCCCAGATCGGGGCCGGGCGAGCCCTCGCCCCCATGGACTTCACGTTTCCCACGTACCGAGAGCACGGTATTGCCTGGTGTCGTGGGGTGCCGCCCGAGGACATGCTGCGACTTTTTCGTGCCACCTCGAACGGTGGTTGGGACCCCCAGAAGTACCGTCACTCGGTGCCGACCATCGTGCTCGGTAATCAAACGCTCAACGCCGTGGGCTACGCCATGGGAATTCAGCGTGACGGTGCCGAAGAGGCCGTGATGACGTTCTTCGGTGACGGCGCGTCCAGCCAGGGCGACGTGCTCGAATCCTTCGTGTGGGCCGCCTCTTTTAACACGCCGGTCGTGTTCTTCTGCCAGAACAATCAGTGGGGCATCTCGACTCCGATGTCGACCCAGTCGAAGATTCCGCTCTATCACCGTGCGCACGGTTTTGGTTTCCCGGGTGTTCGCGTTGACGGTAACGACGTACTCGCGGTGTACGAAGTCTCGAAGCGCGCCTTGGAGAGTGCGCGCGTGGGTGGCGGACCGACGTTGATCGAGGCGTACACGTATCGACTGGGTGCGCACACCACCTCCGATGACCCAACGCGCTACCGCGTGGACGCCGAGGTTGAGGTCTGGAAGCATCGCGATCCCATCGAGCGCGTGAAGTCGCTTCTCGTTCGCGAGTTCAGCGTGAAGAGCGCGAAGTTCGACGAGGTCGCGACCGAGGCCGATGTGATGGCGCTGAAACTGCGCGACGACGTGTTGAGCATGGACCGACCCGATCCACTCTCCATGTTCGACAACGCGTACGCTGCGCCACACCCCTTGGTCGAAGAGGGTCGCCGCGAAATGATGGAACTCGGCGTGAGCGGAGGATCGCACTAATGGCCACATCCACGATGACCATGGCCAAGGCTCTTAACGAGGGTCTGCGTCGGGCGATGGAGAAGAATAAGAAGGTCCTCATCATGGGTGAGGACGTCGGCAAACTCGGTGGCGTCTTTCGCATAACCGATGGCCTGCAAAAGGACTTCGGCGAGGACCGCGTCATTGACGCACCGTTGGCAGAGTCGGCGATCGTCGGTACGGCCGTTGGTCTCGCGATTCGCGGGTACCGCACGGTGTGCGAGATTCAGTTCGACGGCTTCGTGTACCCGGCCTTTGATCAGATTGTCTCTCAGGTAGCGAAACTGCACAAACGCTCTGATGGCGTGTACACGATGGGCCTCGTCATTCGCATTCCCTTCCAGGGTGGTATCGGCGCCATCGAACATCACTCCGAAAGTCCCGAGGCCTACTTCGCCCAGACCGCCGGGCTTCGTGTCGTGTCGTGTTCGACGCCCAACGACGCGTACTGGAGCATCCAGCAGTCCATCGAGCACGACGATCCGATTGTCTTTTGCGAACCAAAGAGTCGTTACTGGGAAAAGGGCGAAGTTGACACCGAGAACCCTCCCCAAGGACTCTTCGAGGCGGCCGTTCGGCGCGAGGGTCGTGACGTGACGGTAATTGGCTATGGATCGACCGTAAAGACGATGCTGCGCGCCGCCGACACCGCCGCCGTCGAGGGAACGTCACTCGAAGTCATCGACGCACGCTCAATCGCTCCGCTCGACCTCGACACCATGGCCGCGTCGCTCGAAAAGACCGGTCGACTCGTCGTAGTTCAGGAGGCGCCGCACATGGCCTCGATTGGATCTGAGATTGTCGCCGAATTAAGTGAACGGTGTTTCTACTCGTTGCGTGCGCCTGGCGTGCGCGTGAGTGGTTATCACGTTCCCTACCCACCGTCACGAATTGAAGAGGACTACCGTCCGACGGTGGACCGAATTCTCGACGCGGTGGACCGAGTGATGGGATTTGAGAGTTGAGCGAAGAGATCTTCTTACTACCCGACGTTGGGGAAGGACTTGTCGAAGCCGAGATTGTCACGTGGAAAGTCAACGTGGGCGACGTCGTCAAGTTGAACCAACCCCTCGTTGACATCGAGACCGCCAAAGCCACGGTGGAGCTGCCGAGCCCTTACGGAGGGACGGTTGTCAAATTGCACGGCAACGTTGGTGACGTCATGGAAGTGCACCAGCCGCTTATCACCTTTGAAGTTGGTGGCAACGGAGCCAGCGCGCCCGCCGCGGTCGTGGCCGAAGCGCCAGTCGAAGCCGCGGCGCCCTCGTCGATTGGTGTAGGACGTGAGGCGGTCCTCGTTGGTTACGGCGTGGCCAATGAAGACGGTGTCGCCACGCGCAAGCATCGTCGCCAGGGCGCGCCCACGGCACCCGCATCCGCACCCGCTCCAATCTCAGTCGTCGTCGTCGCGGCGAGTACTCAACACGCTCTGTCGCCGCGTTCGACGCCGCCAGTTCGTCTCTACGCCAAACAACACGGTCTCGACGTAGCGACCCTCGCCGGAACGGGTCGTGACGGCCTGATCACGCGCGTCGACGTCGAGCGTGCCTTAAGTGGAGCGCCGGTTGGCGCCCCTGCGCGAACGAGTGCGCCCGTTACGGGACCGGCAACCACGTCACGCTTTGTCGGACGCGAGCTGGAGTCGTGGGCGACGGGACCAAGGGAGGAGCGCATCCCCGTGAAGGGCGTGTTGCGTTCGATGTCCGACGCCATGGTCCAAAGCGCCTTCAGCGCACCGCACGCGGCCGTGTGGGTCCGTCTCGATGCCACGAAGACGATCGAACTTCTCGCTTCACTAAAGCAGCGAGCCAGTCTCGCCGACGTTCGCCTCTCGCCACTGACGATCGTGGCGTTGGCGTTCTGTGACGCCGCGAGACACTACGCGGGTATCAACTCAAGTTTCGACGCAGCTGCCGGTGAGGTCATCGTTCGACGCAGCGTGAATCTCGGCATTGCGGCCGATACGCCTCGGGGACTCATCGTGCCCAACATCAAGGGTGCTGATGAACTCAACCTCGTGGGCATGGCCCAGGCGCTCAATGTCCTCGTTGACAAGGCGCGCGACGGCACGACGACACCCAATGAAATGATTGGCACGACGTTGACCATTACCAACGTCGGCCCCTTCGGCGTGGACGCGGCAATCCCGATTCTTCCTCCGGGTACGGGAGCAATCCTGGCCGTTGGTCAGATCGCTAAAGCGCCGTGGGTAGTGAACGACGAAGTGGTCGTTCGCCACGTCGCCGAGATCGCGATGTCGTTCGATCACCGACAAGTAGACGGCGCACTCGCTTCGAAAGTTCTCAGCCACGTCGCGCACTACCTCGAAGACCCCGCTATGGCGATTATTGCCGGTTAAGTTCCGATTGAACGAAGGGTCGCCAGAGCGCGGTCCGCGTGCGCGTTCATCGAGACCTCACTGGAGATGACCTCGAGGATTCGTCGATCCTGGCCAATGACGAAGGTCGCTCGCTTGACTTTGAGGAAACTGAGTGAGCGCTTCACGCCGTAGTGCTGGGCGACGGAACCGTCCTCGTCGGCGAGGAGGGGATACGTGATGCCGTTCTTTTGGGCGAACTGGGCTTGTCGTTCGTAACTGTCCATTGAGATACCCACGGGCAGTGCGCCCAGCTCGGTGAACTCGCTCGTGAGATCGCGGAAGTGGCACGACTCTTTCGTGCAACCCGGACTCATGGCGGCCGGATAGAAGAACAGGACGACGATGCCGTCGCGTAGCAGCGACGATAACGACTGCGACGTTCCGGATTGATCCACGAGGGTGAAATCGAAAGCGAGATCGTTTACCTTCACAGGGAAAGGTTATGCGTCCAGTCGGAAGCCGACGCCGCGAATGGTGATGAGGTGACGCGGCGAGGCGGGATCGTCCTCGATCTTTTGGCGAAGACGCTTGACGTGGGTGTCGAGGGTGCGGGTGTCGGAGAGTTCTAGCCCCCACCAAAGGGTGTCGAGACAGACCTCGCGCGTCACGACTTGGCCCAAGCGTTGGGCGAAGAGGCCGAGTAGGTCGAACTCTTTGCGACTGAGCTCAATCTCTTGAGCGCGACGAGTGACCGTGCGCCGCGTGAAGTCGATACGCAGGTCACCAAAGGTCACGACGTCATCGCTTTCGTCCGATAAAGGACGACGAAGCACCGCACGAATGCGAGCAACGAGCTCGCGAAGTCGGTAGGGCTTCGTGACGTAGTCGGCCGCCCCGATCTCGAGGCCGAGCACGACGTCGACTTCACTCGAGCGCGCACTCACCATGATGATGGGGACGCGCGACGAGTCGTGTAGTTCGCGACAGTAGTCAATGCCTGATCCGTCGGGCAACATGACGTCGAGCAACACCAGGTCGGGATTCATCGAAGCGAAGAGGAGTCGAGCTTCGGCGATGCTGGTGGCGCTGACGATGACGAAGCCCTCGACGCTGAGACCAATATTGAGTGCGTCCTGGTAGCTCTCCTCATCTTCGACGATGAGTATGACGGTGCGCCCTTGGAGATCCACTGAGGCGCTCACGTTTTCTCTGGACGTTGGTTCGTGGGGGCGGCACGCCCGAGGTCATCGAAGGGACGGCGAAATCGTTGACGTGCCACGTACCCAACGTAAAAAGGTTGGGTTACCCAATGGTGAAAGGTGGGATACCCAGAGGTGGTCAGTAGATGAAACCTTGATCGGCTCCTAACCCACCGGATTCGTCTAACTGTTGAGCGTGAAGCCCTCGTAGATGGTCGCGTTTTTGAGGTAACTGCCGGTCGCGGTGCAGGCAGAGACCGAAGAACACACCAACCCGTAGATGCCGCCGGCGACGCCCACCATGCTCGCGCCGCCAGGAAGAGTCACTTTGGCGCCGCGTTGCCACGCGCCATTGACCTCGGTGACGGTCAAAGCCTGATAGTTCTTTGAAGCGTCGAGGTAGGCCGCCCCGGCACGGCAGTCTCCCGAGATCGGGCACGACAGCGAGACGACCCCACCGTTGGCACCCATGGACTGGGCGCCCACGGGCAGGGACACTTCAACGGCACTCGTCCACGTGCCGTTGACTTCACTGACGAGGAATCCCTGGTAGAGGCCGGACGCGTCGCGGTACTGTCCGCCCGCCGCACAGTTGCGCGCATTCGCACAAGAGATGCCGAGAAATCCATAGAGAAAGACGTGGGGATTGACGGGCGCACCCGCGGGCATGGTTATTTCACTCGCGCGGCCCCAGGTGCCCCCGACGTTGCTGGCGCTGAGGGCCTCGAGCGCGCCGGTGTTCGTGAGATACGTACCGAACACCGTGCACGCGCCGCTCGAGCACGCGACTTCACTGAGCGACGCGTCGGCGTAGGCGCTGGCGTTGGCCGGAAGGGTCAAGGCAACGCCGGGCGACCAGACACCCTTCACTTGATTAACGAGGAGTCCCTGACTGACGCCGTTGGCGTCGATGAAGGAACCCACGCCGGTGCAGTTGCCCGTTGACGTACAGGCGATCTGGCCAATCGTGAGGAAAGGGTTGGCGTTGGGGGTCGAACTGAACGAGATCTCTTGAGCGACTTTCCAGGTGCCGTTGACCTCCGAGAGATCAAAGCCAAGGCTGTTCGCTGGGGTTTTAGCGTCGAAGTACGTACCAACGGCGCTGCAGTTTTTCGCCGACGAGCAGACCACCGAGCGCACCAGAGCGTTTTGGGCGGCGCTGCCCGCGTTGGTCGGCAGAGCCACTTCCGCGGCCCTTCCCCAGGACTTGTTGACCTCGTTCGCGACGAAACCTTGCCCTTCACCCGCGCTGTCTTGGTAACTCCCGACGACCGCACAGTTGCCCAGGGTGCTGCACGAGAGGCCGTAGATCGTGACATTGGGCGCCGACGCGGCACCCGCTGGCGCTCGGAGCGTCGTGCGCGTCGTCCACGTGCCCTTCACTTCGTTGAGAATGAGGGCATTCTCTTTGCCGCTGGCGTTGTTGTAACTACCGCCAGCCACGCAGTTCCCCGCGGACACGCAGGAAAGAACGGGCAGGTAGCCCTGGGGAAGCCCCAGCGCTCCGCTGGGCAACACCACTTCCTTCGCGCTTTGAAACGCGGAGGGCGTAGTCGCCGATGCGGGCACGACCCAGGAGAGCGTGCAGAGCGCAGCGCCCAGAGCAGCCGTTCGTAGAAGCTTCATTCGATGATCTCCAATTGCGAGAGCGTCACGACGGCAGTGACCAGACTGGGCGACCGACTGTTCCGGTGCCGTGGCTCGATGCTCAGTATAAGGAAGGAACGGTTCGAAGACCAGGCAGTGCGATCACGAGCGAGTGCGTTTAACTAATTCTTAACTGGTCAGTTCGGCGCGTCGACCAGACGACAGGGAATCTGTGCGTTCTCGTCAATCCAGTAACTGGCACACACGCGGTGATAACCGTCGGCCACCACCAGCGGACGGCCCTTTAGAAACTTTCCTCGCACGATCAACACGGGAGATAACTTGTGACCATTGTGGACCTGCGCCAAGTCTTTCGCGACGTGCACGTTGTCTCGCGGTAGTAGCGACAGTTGGCTCGCACGAAGAAGATCCTTGGCTTCGTAGATCAACGTCGGTGCACTTTGAAAGAGTTTGGCGATTGCGCTGGCCAGCGATGCGTCGCCGATCAAGCTGAGATAGGTAGTCGCCGCGGGGTAGTCGTGTGCTTCGGGCTCTAGCTTCCAGTGTTCGCTGTGCATAATGCCTCCTACTACGAGCCTAGAGGGGTGTTCGCGCGGAGGCGATGCCCCTAACTAGAGCTCTTCAGCAGTTCGCGGCGTTTGGTGAACTCTTCGGCGTCAATCTCGCCGCGAGCGAAACGTTCGTCCAGAATTCGCAGAGCCTCGGAGGATTTGGTAACGCTTGATTCGCCCGCGTGCGCCACTCCGTGTGGACGTCCATGTCCGTGCTGACGAGACAAGGCTGTCGTAACCCACACGACGGCGGCGATGACGACGAGCACGAACAGAATGAAGATGAGAGCTCGGCCCCACATCATGTTGGAGTCCGGGTTTCTAAAATATGGCATTAGTTCATCCTTTCAACCACGTCGCAATCAGTACTAAGCGACGCGGCGACGAATTGCAAGAGTAAAAAGTCCTTTTGGCTCAATTCTTATCTCCACTCATCACGAGGCGGACCTTCATTTGGGCAGTGAACGCCGCAGGGCTCGAAACCCGAGACAATTTATTATCGCGGCGCAATCGCGATTGACGCAATTGCGGTGGCGATAGTGGAGCCTTAGTTTGCGGTTGGCTCGTAACCGCCGCCGGCGAGCAGTTTTCGAAGGTCGAGGACTTCTTGCGCTTCCACGTCTTTGTGTCTTGGACGCTCGAACGAAACGGTCGACTCGCCCAGCGTGACGTTGAATTTGCCGTCGTGTTTTTCCTCAACAGTTGCGACCGCTTCTAAGAGCGAAAGTGCTTCCTTCCACGCGAGATTGTGGCTCACGGGGTGTTGAAAGATGGTCTCAAGGGTGGCGCGATGGTGGTTGTTGAGATGCACGGGCTCTGGGGTTAGTGACACGGTGAATCCTCTCTTCACGATGAGGTTAACGCCGCTCGGGTCGACCCCGCGAAGTTGAAAGGTGGGTTCCCCTCGCTCGACGCGGACGAATCTTCCATTCGAGCCACAATAGAACCATGAAGTCGGTGAGGGCGCTCCCGGGAGAGCTGAGTGAGCATCCTCGCGACGAACGTGGGCGGGCGTGTCGTTAGATCAGGTAGAGCGCGCGCGGGCGATCAGTCTGCAGTGGCGAAGCGACATGAGCCTTCGTGCTCTGGTTGAAGCGCGCTTGGCGACGGCGCAGCTCCTCGACGCTCTCGTGGACGTGGTAGCCATCGGGAAGGCCTCGAGAGAGATGGCGAGCGACGTACGCTCGGTATTGGGCGAACGGGTGTGTCGTCAGTTCACGGTGTGCGATCAGGCGAGCGCTTCCTCTGGCGAGGCACTGGCGGACGTCGTCGTTGGTGAACACCCGATACCCGGCGCGGGAAGTCTCGAGGCCGGTGAACGTCTAGTGGCCTTTCTTACGGCGCCAACCGAAGCCGACTGCACGTTGTTCTTACTCTCTGGTGGCGCGTCGAGCCTCTGCGTAGCACCATCCTTTCCGCTGACGTTGGCGGATCTGCGCGGTCTGTGGGACGCGGCGTTGACCTCGGGCGTTGACATCACGACGCTGAACAAGATTCGCGCGGCCACCTCCTCCATTGCCGGTGGTGGCGTGTTGCGCAGCGTTCACACGAATCGTTCAGAGAGTTTCATTCTGGTCGACAACGTCATCTCGGGTGCGCGCTGGGTTGCGTCGTCGATGACCTACGACTACCGACCCGAGCGCGACGAGGTGAGAGCGCTACTCGGCGAAATCAATCTCGCCGGGACTTCGTTGGGGGAGCGCATAGTGGCGGGGTTCGAACATCGTCGTTCGTTGATGGCCGCGCCGATTCGTAGTCGTCATGAGAACGTCGTCTTGGCCGAGCCCGCAATGATGCTTCGTTCGACCATCGACGAGGCCGCGAGGCGCGGGTACCGCGTCGTCGACATGGGTGGTCGCGTGCACGGGGACGTTGAACTCGTCAGTGGACACTGGAAGGAGATTCTCCAACGAGAGATGAAGAGTGACGATCACGTTGCGCTGGTCGGCGTTGGTGAAGTAACCGTCAGAGTTCGCGGATTTGGAAAGGGTGGACGTTGCCAGGAGTTCGCGTGGTCGATGTCGAACGTCTTGGCCGACCTTGGGCGTGAGGCCGCGTTCGTCGCTCGATCCTCAGACGGACGCGACTTCATTGAAGGAGTCGGCGGCGCCTGGGTTGATCACGCAACGAAAGACCGCGCCCGGATGATGGGCTTCGACTGGTCCGTGGTCATGGAAACCAACGACAGCTACACCGCGTTGTTGGCACTCGATGAGTTGCTTGTAGGTGGCCACACCGGTTGGAATCTCTGTGACGTCTACGTGGCCCTGATTTGAATCCTCCCCGCGGCTATAGCCGGGGGATTCCTGGCTCAGGCTGCCTGTTTCCTCACACGGTCTGGAATCGAACGCCGGGACGCGCCGAGGATCTTGTTATGAGCGGAGCCCAAGAAGCGGCGACGCCCGCAGCGTTGGCGAGTTCGAGCGACGTCGTTGTTACCTGTCTTACTGACTCGCCACAGGTCGAAGCGGTGCTCTTTGGAACCAAGGGACTGGCCGAAGGACTCGCGCCGCGCTCGCTGCTCATCGACTGCTCCACTCTTAGCCCGCTGCGGGCGCAAGTGTTCGCGAAACGACTGGCGCGCCAGAACGTCACGATGCTCGACGCGCCGGTCTCTGGAGGGTCCGAGGGTGCGAAGAACGCGGTTCGTCGGTGAATCTGCCAATGAGGTTGGTCGTCGTTGTGTCAAACCCGAGACGTGTCGCGCTTATAGACGCGCACGGACACTCTCGTCAGCACGACGGTCCACACCGCGATGACGATCCAGGCTTGGGCGGGCCAGACACCAGCGCCCCCTAGGGCTGACTTACCGGCCTGCACCAGCCAATACGAAGGCAGAAGCCTGACAATCGTTAAAAGCGCGCCGGAGGATACAAGCGGGCCGAAGGCACCCCCGAGTAGCGCGAGCAGCGAGGTTAGCCCGCCGATGGTGGGTCCAAGGGTGTCAACCGTGACCAGATGGCCGAGCATGATGCCCAAGACCGCGAAGGGGATGAGCCCCACGAGCAACAGCCCGAGCATGGTCAACCACTGTGTCGCGTCGAGACGCACACCGATAATCGAGCCAGCAAAAGCCATGACGGCAATGCTGAAGAGCGCCATCATGTAGCCCGAGAGAATCTTCGCACTGAAGTAGGCGCTCGGTTTCAGGGGCGTAATGCGCATTTGGCGAGTCCAGCCGACTTGACGTTCAGCGGCGATGCGCGCGCCGCTTGATATAACGGCGTTCATCGATCCCCACGCGGCCATGCCGGTCATGAAATACAACGGGAGGCTGATGCCATCCTCAACGGCGTTCTTGTTCGGACCCGCGATCGCCAAAAACAGAATCAGGGGAAAGATGAGCGAGAAGATGAGGAAGCGGCGATTACGCAAGGTGCGCAGGAGCTCAAATCGAAGATACGTGAAGCTCCTCATAAGGCCCCGGCGTCGTCGTGGAGATCGTCCTGGTCACCCGTGAGGTTAAGGAACGCTTCTTCGAGACCGGCACCTCGAACTTCGAGGTCACGCGCCCCGGGGTAGCGAGTGAGGAGTTCACGAAGTGCGCCGTCGCACGAAGGAGAGCTGTCGCATGTGAGAATGACGGCCTCGCCACGGCGCTCGACGTTGGCGACGCCCGAGATCGCGACAAGTGCTTCTTCATCAACGTCGGGAAGCGTGGCCCGGATTGTTCTTCCGCCGACCTTCGCTTTGATTTCGGTTGGCGGTCCGTCGGCGACGACTCGACCACGCGCCATTAAGACAATGCGGTCCGCGTAGGCGTCGGCCTCTTCGAGGTAGTGCGTCGCGAAGACAATGGTCTTGCCTCGAGCGGCGACCTCGCGCATCGCGGTCCAAAAGTCCCGGCGACCCTCGACGTCGAGAGCGGCGGTGGGTTCATCCAGCACGAGGAGATCGGGATCGGCGACGAGGGCGATGGCCATGCGGACCCGTTGGGTCTGTCCACCCGAGAGTTTTTTGCCGGGGCGATCAGCGAACTCGCTTGTTCTGGTGATGCGCAGCACGTCCTTAACGGCGAGCGGATGGGGATAGAGGGAGGCGACCATTGTCACCAACTCTCGAACACTCATGAACTGGATGAGCGTGCCGGTTTGGAGCATGCCGCCAACTTCACCGGCCTTGACGGCGTCGGCGGGTGAGGACCCAAAGAGCGTCACTGATCCTGCGTCAGGCCGCGTGAGGCCGAGCATCATGTCGATCGTCGTGGACTTACCGGCTCCGTTGGGCCCGAGGAGCGCCAACGTTTCACCCGCGTGAATGGTGATATCGACGCTCCGAACGGCCTGTACGTCGCCGTAGGACTTGGTGAGATTCGAGAGTTGAATGCTGGCACTGCGCGTTTCGCTCGAGGTCACCTCGAAACCTTAGATTGAATCGCTCTCAACCAATTGCACCATGAACGAGTGACGGTTGCGTGAAGCGTTGTACAACTCAATGCGGCGACGACGTCGCCACCCGATGCGGGCCATGGTCGCTGAAGCCACTCGCGATTCGTGTCGCGCCGACGAGCGCCATCGCTAGTCCGATGAACATGAGCACGGCCATGAGCAGTAGGGCCGGGGGAAGAGTGTTCGACGTAAAGAGAATCCCGCTGCCGATACTGTTCTCTAGAAACTTTGGTGCGAAGCGTGCTTCACTAATCCACCAGATTCCCGACCCAACGGCGATCGAGAGCATAAGAACGCTCAACGTCAGGGCCGCGAAGGAGAGATTGCGAAGTAACCGGCGCGAGAAGTCGATCTGACGAGTGAGCGACAGCGCCGTCGTGGTCATGGTGGCCAAGGTCGCAAGAACGGCGAAGCCAGCTAAGAGAACAATCACGACGTAGCCCGGCGATCCGCCGTTGCGCTGGTGGTAGTTCAAGAAGTGCGCTCGTAGCGCCACGCTGGTCGTGAGCGCTATCGAAATCGAAAGGGCGAGAGCGTTCTTCTTCAGTGGTCGGCGAACAGACTGCCAACTTTCTCTGCGAGCCAGGCGAACGAGAGAGGGTAGAACGAACGCCGCCGCGGCGAGAACGAGCAAGACCCCGACTATCCCCGCCGTGCGAACGACGGCGTCGCTGACGCCCGGGAACGTGCGGTGAACGGACGACACGCTGTCGTTCCAGTGCTCGGTGAACTTCGCGAAGATCGCGCCCGCGACGATAAACAAGGACCAGCCGCACAACACCAACTGTGACCCAGCTAGTAGTCGTCCGTTGGCGTTGACCGTCGTACCCGTGATGCCAGCCTCGCGGGCTCGCTCGGCCACACCCTTCGTTGCGATAGACCAACGTTCACGCCACGGTACGGACTTGGCGCCGTAGGTGTCGTCCAGCAGCGCTAAAAGGCCCGCACCGTAGTGAGAGCGCCACGTCGGCGGGTACCAGCGAAGGAGACGATTCGAACGGTTTTCCCTTTTCATTGCGCCAACCGCGGTGTGTTGGGCGTGAGCAAGAGCGGGTTCGCCATGTCACGAAGTCGAAGGCGTGCGGCGCCCTCATTGGCCAGGGACTGCATGGCGTGCACGGCGTCAGCGAGCGCGGCTCGCCCGCTCGCGGTGATTTCATAGGGCTGGCGTCGATCATCGCTCGGCACCGGGGCGATGAGGCCACGCTCTTCTAAGCGCGTGAGAGCTCCGTAGAGCGTGCCCGGGCCAAGTACGACGCCAGCGAAGTCCTCGATGTCTTTGGTCAACACGTACCCGTGCTTGGCTCCTGAGGCCAGACTGGTCAGAATGAGCACGGTCGGTTCGTTGGGCCTTGCGAAATCGTTGGAAATGGCGGCTTTTCTGGTCATGATGGACATGCTACTACGTCGAACGTAGTAGCGCCACGATTAGGTAATCGCGGTGTAACACTCTCCCCTGTCAAAGGTCACGGGGCTTACGAAACGAGAGGGATTCTGTGATCTAGCTGAAAGGGAAGTACTTATTCGTAGCGCAGCGCTTCAATGGGATCGAGTCGCGCCGCGCGTCGCGACGGTAGGACCCCGGAGATGAAACCGATAAACGAGGTAAGCGCTACGACGACGAAAATTAGCCAGATGGGCACCGTAAAATTGGGCAACGTGGTCCCCTTCATGCTGTTAGCAAGGATTGGCTTCGCAAAGAGTAGTAATAACGAGCCAAGCAACACGCCAAAGACGCCGCCGAAGAATCCCAGTACGAGAGCCTCAAAGGTAAAGAGCCGACGAATGGTTGACCGGCGAGCGCCCAAGGCCCGCATGACACCAATCTCGCGTGTGCGTTCGAGTACGGACATCACCATCGTGTTCATTACACCCAGCGCCGCTATGAACAGCGCGATGAGCCCGAGGCCGCCCAAAGCGAGACCGATGAGATTGGCGGCATTGGTTTGCTGCTTCATTTGGCTCAATCCGGTTGCCGCGCCGAAACCCAACTGACGAATCTGTGTAGCGACGTGTGGGACGTTCGCGCTGTTGTCGACCTCGACGACAAGCGAGTTGTAGCCACCATTACTGGCGATATATGAGGCAACCGAAGGCGTTACCCAACCGCCCGTGTTGTTACCGCAGCCGTTTTGGTTACAGTTGAATCGCGGCAGAGACTGATTTGAAATGGCGATGGACCACGACAATGGTATGAAGATCGTCTGATTCGCGTAACCCTTGCTGACGATGCCCACTACTCGTGCGGCGAGATTGATCGCCGGAAGCCCCGATGATGGACCGCCGTTGCAGTTCCGTTGATTCTGCGCGCACTGGTGTTGCGGCGGTAGCGCCGAGGGTAGTGTGGCGCCTTCGCCGGAGTAGCCGTAGTTCGTGTGGAGATAAATGGTCTTACCAATCGCGCCCGCGCCGGTCCCTTTGAATCCCATGGCGTTGGCGTAGTCCTGGGTAAGCAGTACGGCGCCAGTTCGATCGGTTGGCACCAAGTCGCGTCCAGCCACGAGTTGGGGTTTGATCACCGCGTTCACCTGGTAGCCAACGATGTTGGGTTGCAACTTCTTTGATCCAAAGGCGACGTACTCAATATATCCGCCTTGACTGAACGTGGCTGACACGCTAGTCACGTGGGGAAGAGCCGCGACCTTCGCTTCGCTGGCCGCCGAGAGGACCTTCGCACCCGGCGTCGGCCCATTGTTGTTGCCAGTAAATCCACTGAAGGAAAGATTTCGACCCTGCGCAACCTGAATTTGGAGGATCTGACCTGATTGGGTGAAGTGCTGGACGACGAAACTCTTGAGACTCGTTACAAAGGTCAACATTATTGTTATGCCGGTCGCCCCGATGACGATGGCCGCGACGGTCAAGATTGTGCGCGATTTTGAGCGACGAAGACTCCGAAGTGAAAGTCCCAAATAGTCGCGCCACCTCATGAATGTTGCCTCCGATCTTTCACGCGGCCGTCCCGTACTTCAACGACGCGGTTCGCTCGCGAGGCAACTGACTCATCGTGGGTAATCACGAGCAACGTTATGCCTTGATCATTCAGATTTTGCAAGATTTGGAGGATCTCCTTGCCACGCTCGCTGTCGAGGTTGCCCGTTGGTTCGTCCGCCACGAGGACTGCGGGTTTTGCCGCGAGCGCTCGCGCAATAGCGACTCGCTGACGCTGTCCGCCAGAGAGTTGACTGGGACGATGATTGGCGCGATCGCTAAGTCCGACCTGGGCCAAGCACTCTGTCGCACGAGCTTTACGTTCACGGGGCGACATCTTCAAAAAGATGAGAGGCAGCGTCACGTTCTCCAGGGCGGTGCTGTCGGCTTTGAGATTGAATGATTGGAAGATAAAGCCAATGGTTCTGTTCCGAAAACGTGAGATTTCTCGATCGGAGAGTGTTGAGAGGTCACGATCGTTCACCACCACTCGCCCGCTTGAGACTCGGTCGAGTCCACTGATGACGTTGGCGAGAGTAGATTTCCCAGATCCAGACGGGCCCGTGATTGCCAGAAACTCGCCTTTCTCGACGTTCAACGAGACTTCATCAAGGGCGTTGAACTTTTCGTCACCCAGTTGGTAGGACTTTGTGACCTTCTCCAACTGAATAAGAGGCATCTGGACGTTCTAGTCCTCGGAAACGAATAAATGATGGATGATTCTCCAGACTCCTCATCGGCTGAAATAGCCAATTCGATAGGTATTTACAACCGCGGCTACTCCGTGGGCTCGATCGGTGAGAAGGGCCTCGGTCATTCGCATTTCTAGTCGTTGAGCTACCTGATGAAGAATGATCTTGAGAGTATTTTGCTCGGGCGAATCTAAAAATTTGGTGAACAAAACTCTTTCGTCCCCAGTAGTCAGTAGTAGGGCGTTAGTCCAGCGACACGCTCGCGACTACTGAAGGAGAAGTGCGACGTGATGATTGAGACGCCTCACAAGAAGGTCGGATTAAAGTTCGCGGCTCGTACCATCGCGGTGGGCGCCCTCCTGATAACGGGCACGGCCATGTTGGGCACCGCCGTGCTCCCAACCGTGGGTGGAGCTGCGTCGTCGCCAACGACGCTCAAGGTCACGCAGAATGCGACGTGGGGGCCGACGCTCTCACTGAAGAACGGTGACACCCTCTACCGTCACTCGACCGATTCGAAGAACAAGAGCAACTGCAATAGTGCGTGCGCACGAGTCTGGCCACCCCTGATCTTGGCCAAGGGCCAAACGAAGGCCATCGGCGTCAGCGGGCTCGGCTCCATTGTTCGAAGCGGAAGCACGAAGCAAGTGACGCTCGACGGTATTCCGCTCTATCGCTTTGTCGGTGACGCGTCACCCGGCCAAGTGAACGGGAACGTCACTGACACGTGGGGCAAGTGGTTTTCCATAAATCCAAAGAGTCCCCACACTGCGCCCAAGAAGAAGAGCAGTGGTGGCGGCGGTTCAGCAACAACCACAACCACTGTCCCAAGCGGCGGGGGATATGGGTACTAGTCCCATGATCGGTACCTCCAACGACCATTCGTCGTGCAAACGCATCACTACTAAGACGTACGTCGCGAGGCGTTGATTTAGACAACCCGAAAGAAGCAAAGCCCGATTGTCCCTACAAAAGAATGCGACGTTACGTGTTTTCGACGAGTCCCCACGAGTCGGCAATAAGGGCGAACGAGCGCGCTCGCGCCTCGAAGGAGTGCGTTCGCGTGGAGATCATCAGTTCATCGGCGTTGGTGCGCTCTCGCAGCGCGACGAGACCCTCGCGGACGGTCTTGGGGTCGCCGATGACGTGCGACGTAATGGCCTCTTCGATCACGGCGATCTCATCGGGGGTGTAGGGATAGACGTCCGCCTCTTCTGGAGAAGGTAGAAGACCGACGCGACCCGTCCGGCGCTGCAAGATACCGAGCGCCGTCGAGCCCGCGAGCCACTTCGCTTCGCCGGTCGTTGGTGCACAGATCACTGATACGGCCACCATCGCCTGAGGGCTCTCGAGCACGATCGACGCTCGAAACGTCGATCGGTACAGGTCTAGCGCGGAGTCGAGAAGCGTGGGTGCGAAGTGATAGGCGAATGAGAATGGCAGGCCCAGCATGCCCGCCAACTGGGCGCTGAACGTGGAGGAGCCAAGCAGCCACACTTGGGGTAGGTAACCGCTACCGGGCGTCGCCGAAGGATGCTGCGCGGTGCCGTCTCGAGGTAGTAGGTAGCTGATGAGTTCGACGACGTCGTCGGGAAACGTGTCCGATCCGAGGTCCGCAGCGCGTCGAAGGGCGCGCGCGGTCACGTGGTCGGTACCCGGCGCTCGACCGAGGCCGAGGTCAATTCTTCCGGGATGGAGTGCTTCGAGTGTGGCGAACTGTTCGGCTACGACCAGAGGCGCGTGATTGGGCAGCATCACGCCGCCGGCACCAACGCGAAGTGTGGTCGTGGCGTTAGCGAGATGGGCGATCAAGACCGCGGGCGCTGAACTCGCGACCGCGGGCATCGAGTGATGCTCCGCGACCCAGAGTCGGTGGTAACCAAGTCGTTCGACTGTCTGCGCCATGGCGGTTGTCTCGGCGAGCGCGATGGCCGGCGTAGAACCGGTCGCCACGGTCGCGAGGTCGAGTATGGAAAGAGGAATCACGCTGGTTGCACATTAAAACCCTCGACCATTACTCCGTGCGCAGTTCTTAGGATTCCCAGCGGAGCGACGCTCTCATTGACGTGAGGGACGAGCGATGAGGAATCTCATAAGTTAGATGATCCTTTCCCGGCGGACGTTCACTTTTCGTAGGCTCCTCCTATGTCCGGTCACGACGCCAGTGAGATTGCTCCGAGGGTGAGTGTTCGCTTCACCCTCAGCGAATCACTGGTTGCCGCTGGGGCGTTCGTCGCGATGTGCGTGGTGGTTCTTCTGAAGGCTCCCCAGCTGTTAGAGCCGGACGACTACGCTTACCGCGCTTCGATCGTGGCGCTCAGTCAAGGGCACCTCGTGTTGACCAACGTGCAGTACCTCGCGCTGCAGGCCAAATTGAATCTGCACGGCGCTGGCGGAATTCTCCAGTGGACGCACCTCGGGAACGGGAAATGGATAAGTCAGAAGAATCCGGGTTTCCCGTTCTTCGCGGTGGTGTTTCAACTCCTGCACGCCCTTCGCGTGGCCCCGCTCTTCTTTGCAGCACTGGCCAGCGGTGGACTCTTTTACGGCGCGCGACGGTGGTTGGGTACCTGGGGCGGAACCTACGCCGTGGTGCTCTACTGCTCGTCGGGCGCTGCGCTTAATTTCGCCTGGCGCTCGACGATGCCCACGTTCAGCGACGCGTCACTCATCGCCGCCGCGGCCGGTGTATTGCTGGGCGTGCTTCTTTCAAAAGAGGATCGCGGCGCTCGTCGCGTCATGCTCGGCGTGCTGGCCTTTCTGGCTCTCGATGGCGCGGTGCTCATTCGTTACACCGACGTTTCCGTGCTCGTTGTCGCGCTGATCGCGGTCGTAGCGCTCTACCGCGTCTGTTCCCTGAGCCGAGCGATGGTGCTTAGTTGGTTCGGCGTGGTGGTGGTGTTCGCGCTAGGAGATCTCGAACTCAATCGCGTCCTGTACGGAGGCATCTTCAAGACTGGCTACGCGTCGGGACTCATCACCTTTGGCACGAGTGCCATCGTTCCCAATCTTGAACGTCTGCCCTCACGCCTGATCGAGAGCCTCCCATGGTGGTCATGGCGCTGGCTGGCCTTTTGTGGATCATCATTCGCTTTGCGCGTAGCAGCCCTCTCGACTCTGCGGTTGTGACGAGAGTGCGAGCGCGAATTGACGCGACCGTAGCGCTCGTGCTGTCGCTGGGATGGCTCAGCGCGTGGGGGCTCTAGGCCACGTACACCTGGACGGTCGGCCAGACCATAGGTCCGGGCAACCGTGTGCACGTGGTGCGTTTTTACCTGCCGGCCCTTGGTCTCATTGCTTTGCTCGCGGCCTGGTTTCTCAAGCAGTTGCCCCGATGGTTTGCACCCGCGCTACTCGTCGTTCTCGCGGCGTTGGGTGTCTGGTCGTTCCAGGCTCCGTCGAATCACAAGATATTTAGACAAGGTGCTCCACCACCGTCCGCTCAGCCCGCAGTCGCACCTGAGTCGAGCGTCGCGCGAATCACCAGTGAGTAGAAATTGCGGCGTGGGAGCCGATGCGATTGTCAGACGTCCGCGTCGGCGCTTCATCAGCGTCTGAACCATCGCGTCGAGTGAGAATCGGCCCGTTCCTAGGAAAGCCACGACGAGGGCGAGCGCGACGAGGGAGAGATTGAGCTGATAGCCCACGCCCACTGCGTTGCCGGTAAGTCCCTGAGCGAAGGTGACCGTAATCATTGCCATGATCATGTCGTCCGCGATGCTCGCCGCGGCGATTCGACCAAAGACTCCCAGACCGACCGCGACGCCACCGAAGAATTGAATAAAACCGTCGAGCACCGCAAAAAACGTCGCGGGTTGAAGGTGCACGACGGTTGAGAAGTAGAGAGCCTCGCCGTGAATGCCAGCACCGTGGAAGGCACCGAACAGCGTGCTCGCGCCGTGATAAACGAAGATCCAGACCAGGGCGACACGAACAATGAGGAGAAGTAGGTCACGAGCGAACCGAGCGTCACGGGTGTCGTGGAACCATCGCACCTCGTCGCGCAGTCGAGCTAGGACAGTACTCACGAAGGCGCCCCAGTAGACGTGCAAACACTGATTAGTTCAACAAGTCGAGCAATCGTGATTCCTGGCGTTTTCATCGAATTTCCTTCATTTTTCGAGACTTTTCCCAGTATGTCGTGTGCACGTCGCTCCAACGAGTGCTCTCTATACGAATACTGAGAAAGGGGGGATTGTTCACAGCCGACCCTTAAAGTGCGTCGCGGGCAACATCGTCTACCTAGCCCAGGCACCTAGCTCGGTCGTCCCCCTTGGAGAAGTTTCTTTAGAAGCTCTGCGTCGAACGCAAAGTAAAAGCGCGTGGGGTGGCATCGAAAGACGTTGCGTTGGGTTGAGTCAGGTCCGGAAGAACGTGAATGATGTGGACGACGTCCAGGAGTGGTAGGCGCGAGTCGGGCGGAGACGGAGCGAATGGACATCTCCAATGCCCCCGATGACCGTATATATATGTACACTCCAGTTTTGTTCTCGGAGCTGAAGGATTACTCGCGCAGGACCAGAACGAGGCGACTGATTTCACTACAAGTTCACAACTGTGATGAGGTATCTCGCGTTGGGACCGGTTGATAATCTCGACTCAAAATGCCAGACGACTCGCGGCGTCGAAGATGATGACTCAAGGGCTGGTGTACTGCGTATTCCTTAATGTGGGTATTTTTATCCAATAAAGCGACTGCTGAAGGTTCGAGCCGCCGGCATGATTCGCTAAAAGCCATAGTTTTAAAGGGAAAAGCCAACTAAAATAGAGTTGATTCTTCCTGGCCCAGTTCAGATGTTTTGTATATACTGTTTCGTAAATCTCTGGAACTGATTCAGAGTGACTACTGCGGAGGGGTCGTGAAGAGCAACGGCATGAAGAGAATGGTTTCTATTCTCTCTTTCGCCACGATCTTGGGGGCAACCCTCGGTTCGACGGTGCTCACGACATCGGCTTTCGCGGATCCATCTTCGTCTACCTCGTCAAGTTCGGAGTCAACCTCTTCTCAAGACGGTGGATGGGGTCATTTCACGAACTCGACCGTGTCGGGCAAAACGTATAACTACAGTTACTTCCTCTCACTTCCTTCTGGCGCGTCCATCTCGACTGCCAGTAACGGTGGCTATCTAGTCACGACACAAGTAAATGGCGTCACCTCAGTCTGGGGTTCAATCTCGGCGCCAACTGCGTACGACAATGAAGGGCGTTCGCTTCCCAGTACGTACACGTTGTCCGGTGACTTGTTGACCGAACACGTCACCAGCATTTATGCGAACAGCTCCCCGGTCACTCCTTCCGACCCATGTTCTGGTGGTTCTGGTGGTTCAGACTCTGGTAAGCCAAGTGGAGGGTCCACGACGCCTCCGAGCGTCACCGCCGCATCCGTCACCAACGTGACGAATACGACGACAACGCTGAACGGCACGGCGAACGCCAACGGGGCGTCAACTTCGCTGAGCTTTTGCTACTCGACCTCCCCGCTGGCTAAGTGCGCTGGGGCCACGTCAGTTTCGGCTAGTCCGGGATCGCTAAGTGGCACTTCGTTGACGTCAATTTCAAGCACGCTCACAGGACTTCTTTCAGGTAAGACGTATTACTACCAAGTTGTAGGTGTCAACTCAGCTGGCACCACGTACAGCAACGTCTTGAGTTTCACGACGCCCGTGCTCTATACCATCTCCTTCAACCCTGGGGGCGCGGGCGCGCCAGCGCCCATGACCGGCGTCGGTGGTTCGACAATCACTCTGCCCGTCGCGCCACCGAACCCCGGCTACTCCTTTAGGGGCTGGAACACTGCAGTGAACGGTTCAGGCACCAACTACGCGGGCGGTGCGACCTATCTGATTTCCTCGAGCATCACGCTCTACGCGCAGTGGGCGGCGAACGTTACCGTCACATTCAACGCCAACGGTGGCAACGGCAAAATGGTGAACGAGACGAATAGTCACGGCGTCGCGACCGCACTAGTGCCGAACAGTTTTACCCGCCCCGGTTACACCTTTGGTAACTGGAATACCGCCGCGAATGGTTCGGGTACCACCTACGCCAACGACGCGACCTACCCCTTCACTTCGAGCATCACGCTCTACGCGCGGTGGGTGGCGAACGTTACCGTCACTTTCAACGCCAACGGTGGCAACGGCGCTATGGCCAGCGAGACCGAGCCTTACAACGTCGCGACGTCGCTGACGGCGAACGCCTTTGGCCAGTCCGGTTACACGGTTGATGGTTGGAATACCGCAGCGAACGGGTCGGGCACGGCCTACGCCAACGGCGCGACCTTCCCCTTTGTTACGAGCGTCACTCTCTTCGCACAGTGGGTTCAAATCCCAACGTTCTCGCCAGGAAACTCGACCATCACCTTGGCTCCGGGGCCGACCTCGACGGTCGCGGCCCCCGGTAATGATTCACCAGTTACTTCATTCGTCACCGAAACCGTTCAAGGCACAAATTCAGCGACGGTGACCGTGACCATCAAGGATTCGAATGGCAGTCCGATGGCTGGCCAGTCGATAAGTCTTCTTCCGCTCAACGGCAGTGCGAACGTCTCACCGTCCAGCGCCACCACGACCAGTAACGGTCAAGCTGTCTTCACAGTTACCGACAACGTGCAAGAAACCGTCAATTTTATGGTCTCAGACACGACACAGTGTGGTGACTCAGATGGCGACGGGTGTAACGCGAGCAGTGATGGAGAACAATCTGGCAACGGCGACAGTGGTAACGGCGCTCTGTCCACCGGTGCCCAGATAACATTCACCGCCTCGAGTGAGACGGTGACGTTCAACTCGAACGGTGGCAGCGGCACCATGTCGGGTGAGACCGCGCCGTACGGTGTAGCTACTGAGTTGACCGACAACGCCTTTACTCGCTCCGGCTACTTCTTTGCGGGCTGGAATACCCAGCGCAACGGCTCGGGCACGGCGTACCAAGACGACGCGAATTACTCCTTCACCTCAGGCGTCACCCTCTACGCGCAGTGGACGGTTCTGACCTTCTCAGCACAAAGCTCGACCGTCACGCTGGGTCCCGGACCTACGTCGAGCTCGCCAGGCCCCAGTGGCGACACACCTATTTCTTCGTACACGACGGAGACGGTCTACGGATCGAATTCGGCGACCGTGACCGTCACCATCGAGGACACCAACGGCAATCCGATATCGGGACAGAACGTGAGCATCCAGGCGTCCAATGGCAGCGCCGCCATTTCGCCCTCGAGTGCCACGACAGGAAGCAACGGTCAAGTGGTGTTCACCGTGACCGACAGTGTCAACGAAACGGTGACGCTGGAAGTGTCTGACGTCACGCAGTGTGACGACCCTAACGGTGATGGCTGTTTCTTTGGACAAGGTCATGACAACTCGTCCAGCGATGACGGCGACATTTCTACCGGTGTGCAGATTACTTTTGCTTCGGCCAGCGCGGTGGCCTTTAACGCGAACGGCGGCACGGGCATCATGGCGAACGAGACGGCTGGCACCGCGACTGCGCTGACGCCCGACACTCTCACTCGTCTCGGCTACACGTTCAGTGGTTGGAACACTCAGGCCAACGGCTCGGGCACTGCTTACGCCAACGGAGCGATATACCCCTTCACCGGCAGCGGCACTCTGTACGCGCAGTGGACGATCAACAACTACGCCGTCACCTACGCCAACGGCGGGGGCAGCGGCACCGCGCCCACCCAGGCCAACGTCAACTACGGCGCCACCTTCGTC
>Ga0208849_1000088_pt1 | contig 89117 bp, 78 predicted proteins | sample NGESurdeep072012_10_FD_184470 | JGI IMG/M metagenome (GOLD analysis project Ga0208849, IMG submission 184470) | Arctic peat soil microbial communities from Barrow, Alaska - NGEE Surface sample 53-3 deep-072012 (SPAdes) | ecosystem: Environmental > Terrestrial > Soil > Wetlands > Peat ...
GATAGCGCGCTCCCGAGCGTTACCCACCCCCTGCCATCCCGCCACCAGGGGACATTCCTACTTGGGACGATCAGGGGACATTTCTACTTCGCGTTGACAGCCCTTTTCGCCGACAAGGCGAAGCCGGCCCGATCGGTGGTAGATGGCGGCCATGGAGATCGAGCAACCCCTCCACGGCGGACTGGCGGAAGGCAGGGTCGTCCGAGTGGGCGGCACGGTCCGACGGCCGGCGGGACCCTGGACGGCGGGCGTCCACGCCCTCCTGCGCCACGTCCGGTCCAAGGGCTTCCCGGCTCCCGAGCCGCTCGGGCTGGACGACGAGGGCCGGGAGATCGTTGGCTTCGTCGAGGGCGAGGCCGGCAATTGGCCCTGGCCGGCCGCCCTGCTGTCCGAGCGTGGCCCCGCGCAAGTCGGCGCCAGACTTGCCGCGCTCCACGCCGCGGTGGCCGACTTCACGGCCCCCGAGGACGCGGTCTGGAGACTGGGACCGCCGCGCCCGGGACCGGGGGAGATCGTCCTGCACGGCGATTTCGGCCCCTACAATCTGATCTGGCGGCACGGCGCGCTCGCCGGAGTGATCGACTGGGACTTGGCTCACCCCGGTCCGCCGATCGAGGATGCGGCCTTCGCCGCCATTCACTGCGTCCCCCTGCGCACGGACGAGGCGGCGGCGCAGGTCGGCTTTGCGGCGCCGCCCGATCGTCGCGCCCGCTTGGCCGACTTCGCGAGAGCCTACGGCCGCTTCTCTCCCGCGCAGCTGGTCGCCGGCGCGCTAGCGCTGATGGTCAAGAATCTCGCCGTCATGCGCCGCCTGGGCGGCGACGGCCTGGAACCCTGGGCCGGCTGGCTGCGGCGCGGCCTGGCCGAACGCGAGGAAGCAGACCTGACGTGGCTGCGGGACGCGGCGGGATCGCTTGGAGGAGTCTCGATCACCACGGGCATCGCGGGCAACCGCCGACTTCCCCACCCCGGCCCTGCGGGCCGGCCCTCTCCATGAAGGGGAGGGAGGACGAGGACCCCGCGCCCCTCACCCCGAAATATACGCTCTCAATCCTTCCGCCTCGGCCACGGTCTCGGCGATCTTGGTCTTGACCAGGTCGCCGATCGAGATGATGCCGACCAGGCGGTGGTCGATGCACACCGGCAGGTGGCGGATGCGGCGGTCGGTCATCCGGGTGAGCAGGGAATCCACCGTCTCCTCGGGCGCGGCGAAGATCACCTCGCGGGTCATGCAGTCTGAGACCGGCTTGTCCAGGCCCTCGGCGCCGGACTCGGCGACGATGCGCACGATGTCCCGTTCCGAGACGATGCCGACCACGTCGTGATCGCCATCCACCACCACCATGGCCCCCACCTTGCGGGAGGTGAGCAGGGCGGCGACGGCGCCGATGGTCTCGGCCGGACGGGCGGTGAACACCATGTCGCCCTTGGTCTTGAGGATCTGGGACACCAGCATGTCGATTTCCTCCCACACGTCGGTGGCATCGAACCGCGAACGTCCGCCCAAACCAGCGGCGAATCAAGGCGCCTTGGCGATCAGCCGTTCATCCTTCCCCGCCGCGCGCGCGAAGAGGCCGATCAGGGCGAGCCCCGCGAAGAAGCCGAAAATGTGCGCCTCCCAGGCCACCGGCGCCCCCGCCGCGCCCGGGGTCAGGCCGGAGAGCCCCAGGACGGCGTTGATCGCGATCCACCCCAGCGTCATGGCGACGACGGTTCGGCCGCGCACCGATCCGAGGCGCCCTCGGCCCTCGATCAGCCGGGCGGCCGCGCCCATCAGTCCGGACGCCGCCCCCGACGCCCCGACCAGCGCCCAGCCGCCACCGGGGTCGGTGAGGCCGAGCAAGCCGGCATAGGCGAGGGCGGCGATGACCCCGCAGACCAGGAAGAAGGCGACGAACGACGCCGCGCCGCGCGGCCCCCCGCCGAGGAATCGCGCCACCGGCGCGCCGAACGCCAGGGTGAAGGCGGCGTTCATCAGCACATGCGCCCATCCGGCGTGGACGAACATGTAGGTCACCAGGGGCGGCCAGCGGCCGACGGCGAGATCGGCCGAAGTCAGGGCCAACCGCTCGACGCCGGCATGTGCCATTTCGCGCCAGGCGTGGGCGGCGATCAGCGCGGCGACGAGCGTCAGGACGATCCACGGTGCGTTGAACATCGGCTCGCGCGACGGCCGGACAGGGCGGAATTCGGCGTCGCGGGGCATGGCCGGCCCTCAGATGCGTCGGCGCGGCCGGGAGATCAAGGGCGAGGCGGCCTTAAGATTCCCTTGCCAGGCGACTGTGGCATGGCGGTTGCTTCACCGCCGTCACGCCTTCGGTTGGCGTGCAGAAAGACAAGTGCGATGACCAAGTCTTACGCCACCATCATCGTCCGCATCGCGCTCTTCGCGGTGGCCGGCGTCGGCGTGGCCGGGGCCGCGGTCGCCCAGTCGATGAACTCGAACGCCGCCGCCTACAATTCCGGCTACGACCGTGTCGCCGATCAGGAGAACCGCGGCGTCGAGGTCGGCGTCCGCGACGCCAACGGCGTTCCCGTCGTGCTCGACGGCCAGATCCAGACCGGCCTCGATCAGAGCGGCTTCGCTTCGGCCGGGACCAACGGAGCCATCGACACCTTCGCCGGCGTGGGCGCCAACAGCAGCTCGACGTCCGTCGGAAACAGCCTGACCGTCAATGGCGCCAACGCCAACAACGCGGTCACCGCCTCATCGCAGCAATCCAACACCGGCGCCGTCGGCGCCGGAACCTATTGACCGGGGACGTCATCATCATGAACCTCTCATCCTTCCATGCCGCCAAGCCGGCGCGCATCACCGCCATGGCCACGGCCGCGGCGCTCGCCCTCACCGGCTGCGTCAGCCCGGTGGCCGGCTCCAACGGGCTCTACGCTTCGCCCACCGGCAACGCGCCGGTGACGGCCAACCCGACGCCCTATTCCTCGGCCCTGGTGTGCCTCGCCGAGTATGCACGGCGCAACAATGTCAACGCGCCCCGGATCGCCATCGGCCGGATCGCCGACTACACCGGCAAGGAGGAGTCCGACGGCTCCGGGCGCAAGATCACCCAGGGCGCCTCGCTGATGGCGATGAGCGCTTTCGCCAAGGCCGGCATGCCGCTGGTCGAGCGCTTCGACACCTCGGTCTCCGAACTTGAGCTGAAGTACGCCAACAACAAGCTGATCTCCGACAGCCCCAGCGCCAAGGCCAACCTGCCGGCGGAATACCGCCGCATCCTGGCCGGCCAGGTGCCCGGCTCCGACTTCTATGTCGCCGGCGGGATCACCGAGCTGAACTTCAACATCCGCTCGGCCGGCGCGGAGTTCGACGGCGGCGGCCTCAATCCAAACGACCTCAAGGGCGGCCTCGGCGGCACGATCATGGTGATGAACGTCGGGCTCGACCTGCGGCTGATCAACACCCGCACCCTCGAGGTGGTCGATGTGATCTCCTATCAGAAGCAGATCGTCGCCCATCAGGTGAGCATCGGGGTGTTCAAGGTGTTCAACAACAACGCCTTCGACGTTTCCGCCGGCGAAGGCGGCCTGGAGCCGCTGCAGCTCGCCGTCCGCTCGGTGATCGAGCGGGCGACGGTGGAGATGACCGCCAACCTCTACGGCATGCCGGGACCGCAAGCCTGCCTGCAGAGCGATCCGCTGGGCCACGGCGTCACCACCGGCCTCACCGGGGCCTATGTCCCGGCCTATCCCAACCTTGGCACCAACAACGCCGCGACGCGCCAGGATCCGTCCCGCTGGAATGACCGGCGCGACCCCGACGTCGATCACCGCGACCAGACCCGCTACTAGCCGCCGACGGCCCGGGGAGCCATCTCCCCGGGACCGACGCGCCTTGAAGGCGCCGCAAGCGCCGTGCACGGACCTGCGCCAGTTCTTCGGCGAGGCCCAATGGCTGCGGCATTTAGATCCTTCGCGCTGATCGCGGTCGCCCTGGCGGCCGCCGGAGGCGCGTCGGCGTTTTCGTTTCCCCGACTGGGCAAGCCCCGCCCCGCGCCATTGACCGCCGCGCCGGCGCCCGCGCCGCCGGCGGCGAGGCTCGCGCCCGGCCAGTGGCCGCAGGCGCGATCCGACCTGGCGCCCGATCCCGCCATCCGCTTCGGCGCCCTGGCCAATGGCATGCGCTACGCCATCCTGCGCAACCCCACCCCGGCCGGCGCGGTTTCGGTGCGCCTGCGGATCGCCGCCGGCTCGCTGATGGAAGCCGACGAGGAGGCGGGCTTCGCCCACTTCATCGAGCACCTGGCCTTCGAGGGCTCCAGGAACGTGCCCAGCGGCGAGATGGTCAAGGTCCTCGAGCGCCATGGCCTCTCGTTCGGAGCCGACACCAACGCCACCACGACTTTCGACGCCACCACCTACAAGCTCGACCTACCCAAGGCCGACGACGACTCCATCGAAACCGCCCTGATGCTGCTGCGCGAGACCGCCGGCGACCTCACCCTTCCCGATGAAGCCATCGAACGCGAACGCGGCGCCGTGCTCTCCGAGGCGCGGGCCGACGACACGCCGGCCTGGCGTGTGTTCAAGGCGCGCCTGGCCTTCATCCTCGACGGCCAGCGCCCGCCGACGAGGTTTCCGATCGGCGAGGTCGCGACGATCACGGCGGCCACGCGCGCGCGGCTCGCCGCCTTCTATCAGCGCTGGTACCGGCCCGAGCGCGCCACCCTGATCGTCGTCGGCGATATCGATCCGGCGGCCATGGAAGCGAAGATCCGCGCCCGCTTCGGCGACTGGACGGCGAGCGGCCCGGCGCCGGTGGAACCGGCCCCGGGGGCGGTCGCGGCGACCGGTCCACGCACGCGGCTGGTGGTCGAGGCCGGCGCGCCGACCTCCATCGAGCTCGCCTGGGTGACGCCGCCGGATCTCTCGGCCGACAGCCGCGGCCGCCGCAAGCGCGAACTGGTCGGCAACCTGGCTCTGGCGGTGCTGAACCGGCGTCTGGCGAGCGCGGTCGCGGGCGACGATCCGCCGTACCTCTCCGCCGGCGTCTTTCGCGACGACGAGCTGAACGCCGCGCGGGTGACCGGTCTGCTCATCGCGGTCGATGCGCAATCCTGGCAGCGGGCGCTCGGCGCCGCCGAGCAGGAGCAGCGCCGCGCCGTCGCCTATGGCGTGCGCCCGGACGAACTGGCCCGCGAGATCGCCGCGAAGGAAGCCGAACTGAAAGAAGCCGCCGCCGGGGCCGCCACTCGCCGCACCACCGGCCTGGCCGACGAAATGACCAGCTCGCTCGAAGACGCGGAGGTTCAGACCGATCCGGCCGAGGACCTCGCCCTGTTCGAGGACACCGTCAAGGGCCTTACCGCCGACGAGGTCTCGGCCGCCCTGAAGACCGCCTTCCGAGGCTCGGGGCCACTGATGTTCATGTCTTCGCCGATCACCATCGAGGGCGGCGAAGCGGCGGTGCGGACCGCCTATGTCAACTCCAGCGCCAGGGCCGTGGACGCGCCGGCCATAACCACGGCGGTGAACTGGCCCTACGCGGACTTCGGCGATCCGTCCAAGGTCGCCGCGCAGAAGGAAATCCCCGATCTCGATGCGGTCTTCGTGACCTTCGCCAACGGCGTTCGCCTCACCGTCAAGCCGACGAGGTTCCACGACGATCAGGTGCTGGTGAAGGTGCGCGAGGGATCCGGGCTGGAAGCGCTCCCCGCCGATCGCCAGGCCGACGCCTGGGCGTCCCGCGCCCTGATCGACGGCGGCCTCGGCAGGATCAGCCTGGACGACGCCCAGCGCGCCCTGGGCTCGGCCGTCTTTGGCGCCGAGGCCAGGGCCGAGGATGACGCCTTCACCCTCTCCGGCGCCACCCGGCGCGATGACCTGGAAGCCCAGCTCCAGGTGCTGGCGGCCTACCTCTCCGATCCCGCCTGGCGACCGGAGGGTTTCGCGCGCGCGCGCGCGACCGCGACCGCCCTCATCGACGCCTCCGCCCGCACCGACGGCGGGGTCCTGGAACGCGAGCTTCCCGGCCTCCTCCACGCCGGCGACCGGCGCTGGGCCTTCCCCAGCCGCCAGGAGATCAGCCAGACCACCCTGGAGGACGCCAGGATGCAGGTCGGGGCCATGGAAGCCGGTCCGATCGAGGTGGTCGTCGTCGGCGACATCACCGTGGACAAGGCCATCGACGCCGTTCAGCGCACCTTCGGCGCCCTCCCCGCCCGGCCGGCCCCGCCGGCCCCGCGCGCGCCGTCGGCCGGCTTCCCGGCCCCGAACGCGACCCCGGTGATCCTCGCCGACGCCGGGCGCGCCGACCGGGCGATCGGCCTGGTCGCCTGGCGCACCGACGATTTCCTCTCCGACCCCCAGGGCGCGCGCACCGCTTCCCTGCTCGCCGACGTCCTCCAGCTTCGCCTGACCGGCGCCCTGGGCGCCGCCCAGAGCGTTGTCTATTCGCCGGACGACGGCGCGGCGGCGAGCGTGGTCTGGCCACACTGGGGGTTTCTCAGCGCGCGCGGCGAGGTTCCGCCGGAGCAACTCGACGGCTTGTTCGCCGACGTGGCGAGGATCGCCGCCGATCTGCGCGACCGCGATATCCCGCCGGATGAACTGCAACGGGTGGTGAAAGCCAGACTGGAGGCCATCGCCAAGGCCCGCCGGACCAACGAATACTGGCTGGCCTCGCTATCCGGCGCCCAGACCGACCCGCGTCGCCTGGACGCGATCCGCGCCGAACAGGGCGGCTACGAACGCATCACCCCCGCCGACCTGCGCCGCGCCGCCCAGAAGTATCTGCGCGCCGACGCGGCCTGGAAGCTGGAGGTGAGGCCGGGCGGGAGTTGAGACGGGTCGAGTCCGCGGCGCCGGCGGAGTCGTTCCCCTCGGCATCACGACCCGCGCGAGCCCCGCGCGAGCCTCCTTGAACTACCCGAGGTTCGCCTCGGCGTTCGCCGATCGAGTGAGAGCGCTGGACATCCGGCGCATAATCCTGTTTCGATCGTCCCAAGGGAGGACGTGAGGTTGGGGACGGTTCCGTTCTGGGGGAGAGCGCTGGGCGCGGTCGCCGTCGCAGCATGCGTGTCGGCGACGGGATGTCAGTCGCAGACGGACAGCCGCCCGCGTGGCGACGCGGTGTGCTTTCCGCTTGCGGCACGACGGTGGATCGCCACGGACGATGTTTCTTCACACGGGGATCGTGGTGCTCATCCGGCCCCGGTCGTGGCCTATGTCGATCACTCCGGCAGCATGGCGGGTTTCATACGAGCTGAGACCGGTGACGAGCAGCCGTTGCGGGATCTCATCGCCACGCTGCCGGACGCGGCCGGCATCGACGATGCCGCTCTGAAGCGGCGCCTCTTCGGAAAGACGATCCAGGAACTTCCCGCGTCGCGCGCGAACGATCTGTTGAAATATGACACTTACGCCTGCCCGAGCCACGCTCCGGCCTGCGACAATCAGGAAAGCCACCTGGATTTGGCGCTGGGCGCCATCGCGGGCGCCGGGGCACGGGAACTGTCGTTCATTGTCACTGACCTGTGGCTGGACAATTCCGACCTGATGACGAGCGGTGCGGTCGCCCTGTCAGCTCCGCTGCAAAAGATACTCGCCAGCGGGCGCAGCGTCGCCATCTACGGCATGCCCGCCCCATACACCGGACGCGTCTATGATTTGCCGAGTGGAAAGGCATTCTCCATCGCTTCGAAGCGCCCGCTCTTTCTGCTCGCGATCGGACCAGTGGATAGGCTCGAGAGATTCAACGACCGTCTGAAGCGCTCCCCGTCAAAATTCATTGCCGATGGAATTGCGAAAGGGAGGATAAAACATTCAATCTTCACCCTGACTCCGGAAGCCGCCGCCGCCGTCCCGTCGGCGCCGTTTGGCGTGCTCGCCCCCAATCGAGCCATCCGGCCGGGCGCGGTGATGGCCGCCAAGAGAGCGGTCCACATCCAACAGTTCATCGTCGATCGTAGGGGCCTGAACGACTCTTCCCGCCCGGCCACACAAGCTGAATCCAATGTGAACCCATCCTGGACCGGACCCAACGATTCCGCGCTTCTGAGTGGCGCGGTATGGAAGGGACCAACCCGAACCCGCACCACGGTCTGGAAACTCGATCGCGACCGGCAGGACTGCAGCGCGGTCGATTGGCGAGAATGGGGTATTTATAACGGCGGCTGGAGCGATCGATCTCCGGGGTATGGCGTGTTCGACTTGAACCCAAAGGAGGTGGTTGATAATCTTCGCGACCCTGGAGTCTACCTCATTACGGGTGAAGTCATTCGTACGTCACTCCTTATACCGAATCCTGGCGACGGCTGGATGAGAGATTGGAGCTTTTCCTCGGAGGACGAGTCTCACATCCTTGCCTCCCCACCCGCCGTGTTTCCGACCTTGAATCTCAGCGAGATGGCGCGGCTTATGGAAAACGTTTTGGCGAGCGCCGCGGAACGGTCGCCGAGCGTGGTGGGGGGATTTTCCGTGGCCGTGAAGATCGGGTAGATTTGAGGGGAAACATGCTTCCAAGAATTGCACTTTCCACCGGCGTGCACATTTGCCTGGCGATTCTGGCGGTCGCGGTCATCTGGCTCCTGACAAAGGGCGACGCCTCCCTCGTTCCCGCCCTGCGCGACCGATTGTTCAACGATCCGGACACCTTGGGTCGAGTCCGTTCCGATGCCGTGGGTCACATGATGCTTTGGGCGGCGCTGTCTCTGGCCGGCTCGTTCCTGCTCTCAAGCCTGTGGGTTTCTATCGCGGAGCGCACGATGCCGATTGATGACCATCAGGCGCGTTCGCGAAGCGGCAGTTGGGCGGGTATATTGCTGCTGCTCGTGTTCTGGTTTTTTGTGATCGGCTTCATCCAGATTTGGCGCACATCGACTCATCTCGACATGAACCTCAAAACGATCGTTATCGGCGGCTTGATCACCCTCACCTTGACCTGCCTGGCCTACTATGCGGGCACGTTTGTGGCCGTCAAACGGGCAATGCGGCCGTCTGTCCCGTTTGCCCCCGTAGTCTGACAACCAGAGGGTCCTTGTCATGACCACAAATGTCCTCATCGGCGTCGGCGGCACCGGGGCGAAGATCGTGGAGTCGGCGCTGTATCTATTCCTCGCCGGGTTAGGCCCCAGCAAGGTCATTGTCGGATTGGTCGATCAGGACAGCGCCAATGGGAACGTGGCGCGCACCAAGACTCTGATCAACGACATGGTCCAGTTTCGCGAGGATTGGAACAGCGGCAACAATCGTCTCGATTGGTCCGTTGGCGAGGACAAAGGAGGCGCGGTTCTGGGCCGCGTTGAAATCGAACGGTTCTTCGGAACGGAATGTCATTGGCGGCCGGAACAAGATGGCCAGGCGACCCTTGCCGTTGTGTTGCAACGGCAGAACATGCCAGAGGAACAGCGTGTCCTGTTTGATATGTTGTTTGCCCCTGGGGAAACAGAACAGGATATGCCGCTCACTCAAGGCTACCAGGGGCGAGCGCATATAGGCTCGGCCGCCATGTTGGCCAGCCTCGAACGCGACATCGGCGGCTTTGACCGGCGAACGACCGAACTCGTTCAGATGGCCAAGCAGGATCAAGATGTGCGCATTTTCCTGGCTGGTTCGGTGTTCGGCGGCACTGGGGCGGCGGGGTTCCCGACCCTGGCGCGTGCCATCAACCGAATTCGAAGCGGTGGAAATCAAGCGCCCAACCGCGACCATGTCAGGGTAGCCGGCGCCCTCATGTTGCCCTACTTCGGGTTCCAGGATGCAGCAGATCCCCAGGCGAACGTTGTCAAGGCCGCCGAACTTCTTCCTCAAGCCCGCTCCGCCCTCGAGTACTATGATCACCTGCTCGCGAATGAGCCGGTGTTCGAGCAACTATACATGATCGGTTGGGACCAGTTCTTTCAACTCAAATATCACGAACCCGGAAAGGATGAGCAGAAAAACCCCCCGTTTGCTCCAGAATTGATTGCCGCCGTGGCGGCGCTTGACTTTTTCGACGCGAAGGCCTCGCCCGGTCCCGCTGGCGCGCCGATCATGGTCTCCTCTAGAGCGGACGCGCGGACATTTGGGTGGCGCGACCTACCTTTCACCACGCCGAGCCACCGAGACTACGCCAAGAAACTGGTTGGGCAGCTTCTGCGATTCGCGCTCTACTGGTGCCATAGGGTCGAACCTGCTCTCGACCAACGATCCATGCTCGGCGGTCTGAAAGCGCCGTGGCTGAAGGACCTCGCCGCCGGCACCGACTTCAAGGTGGAGACACCGGAGGATCGCGTGCGCCTGAACGACTTGATGCAAGGCGTGCTGAATTGGGCCGCCGCGATGCACTTTTTCTCAACTCGCAGCACCGGGGAGGCCTTGAGCTTCGATCTGTGGGACACGGCGGGCCTTGAAGACTCCGGAGACGTGAACAAGCCGGCCGTAGGGGTAGGCTTGCGCAAGAGCATGAGTTCCGAGCAAGTCTCCTCGACCTTCGACGCTCTCATCAAGGTAGATGGCGGCAATTCAGAGCGCGATTGGCGTGGTGCGGGAACGCTTTTTGATGAGATAAATAGGAGCAAAGGTAAGACTGAGGCGAAGAACCTGGGTCTAGGCCGGCTTGTCGCGGCGATCCACAACGCCGCGCGCCCGACCGAAGTCGCTCCGCCGACCTAAACACGGAAGGCAGTTCACCATGGCGATCTACAATCTTCCGCCGTTTGGCTCTCGGGCGGACTTTCCGTCCGCCACTGATGGTGGCCGCTGGACGCGGGCGGCCGGCACCCTGGCCGAACTCGCCCAATCGCTCCGGGTCGGCAAGGACGATGACGAAAAGGCGGGGACAGCCGACATTAAATCCGTACCCGACCCCTGGGCTCAGATCAGAATGTTTGCCGACGCCGTCGCCGGCGATCACCCGCTGCATGACGTGTCCGTGGCGCAGTGGCGAGGTCTTCTAGCGCTCCTGGCGTTGGAAGTGGGCCATGAGGGGATCTACGCTTTAAACTGCACTTCCGTGCCGTTGCGCGGCGCCCCGACGGCCTCGGAACCTCGGGGACCTGATTCACGTTCGCTGTTTGAGCGCATACTGACTCGCCTCCCGCCAATGGATCGGTTGCCTCAGAGCGCGGTCGCGGGTGACGGACGGGGTCCGGCGACCGCCGAATGGAACGAGCCGGTCATCCTCAACCTCCGGTTGGTGGAGGGGCTGGATGCCAATCAACGCCGTCGCTACGGCAAGGACATTCCCGTGGGGGTCATGAATCCCGCCTGCCTCGTCGCACCCGGTCGCCGCACGGCAAGCCGCCACATTCCCGAGATCAAGTGGATGGCCTCGGGGTTGTCCGATCCCACCGCCCTTGAGGGCGCGGACGCCCTGCCTTTGGGCCATTACGTGATATTGCGCGAGTGGCTCGCCAAGCTCTACGACGAACTCTCCGTAATCTCCGGGGGAACGCGATCACGTCTCCTCGACGCTCTGAGAACTCAGGTCGATGATTTTCATAGAATTTGCGCCGGGATAACCGCGGGTTGCCCGATCGTCGCGAGCGGTTCCGGCGATCGGCACGGCAACCTTCCGCCACTCTACGCGGCCCTGCGACGTCGGATGACACTCAAGCCCTCGGAGAATCCGTCAGGGGTCTCCGAATGTATTGTTGCGCTCCGCGACGACCTCAAGAACCTAGCACCCTTCAAGGGCATCGTCTTGCTCGATCCCGAAATTGCCCGCGTGCGAAAAAAATATCCAAAGGATGTTCTTGTCTGGGGCAACACCACGCTGGCCGAAGTTGAGCCCGACTCGCCAGCAATGCTCAAACTCGCTGACGCGGTGGCCGCTGAGGGATACTTTCTTGCGCAACCGAAGGATCTGTTTACCCACCGCCTCGCGCAACTCAGCCACAGGGCCATTATTGACGGCCATGCGAATGGACTGGGAGGACAACTTCTGCCGGTTTCACCCCTGGCGCTCATGCTCCTCGAACCCGCGGCACTCGCGAACGCCATCCGTACGAGAGATCAAGGTGGTGATCGCGTTGTCGTTGAAATGACCCTTACCCTGGCTGGACCGCAGCCCGCCAATCACACAGTAGCCCGCGGCTATGCTGAACGACCGCGGGGCGACGAGGGGATCCTGGATCCGGATGTAGATTGGACCTTCGGTGAAGCGGCGGTGTGGCCGAACTTTCGCTCGGACGCCTGGCGGTGGTACTTCCTTCGGATGACCTATCCGACCAGCGGTGAGACGATCCGCGCACGATTCGGCATGTCCGGCCGCGGAATGGCGACTTTCTTATCGAGCCAACCCGAGGGCCAGTGGCAATCGATCCTGAAAGACTGGTGCGACGAAAGCCGGTGCCGCGCGGAGCGCTTACCCCCCCTTTCCGGACGCGTAACGCCACAAGAACCGCCTCAATGGCTCGAACGGCTCCGGAGCTTTGATGACAGCGAGGTAGTGGAGGAATACCAGAGTTCGCCATTTGGTTTCGAGGCGGTCTTTTTTTCAAGAATGCCAGAAGATGCCAGAGAGGCAAGTCCTGTTGGGTGCGCCGTGCTGCGAATGTCGGATGGGCCGCGCGGGGCCGGAAGCGCGGGGGTGGTTGCCGTGGATTTCGGCACTACAAACACAGTCGCGTGTTTCGACAAGCAGACGCCAATCATTTTCAAGGATCGAATCCTCCACCCCATTCGATCCCACGACTCAATTCGAATGAAGCGCGGCCAGCAGCTCATTCGCTGGCCGTTCGTCGAGTTTCTCCCCCCGAGCGACCGTTCTACGCCGACGCCGACAGTCGGCCTCGACCGGAACGCCGACAAGCTCTCGGTGCTAACCGGTCCCGACGGTCACAGCGATCCACGGCTTCTGTTCGGTAACGTGATCTATTTTCAGCCGGAGGAAGGGGCCGCCGCCGATGTGGCGGCAAATGATGTCGATCGCTTTAAGGGTGTCCTCAATCGAACGCGCTTCAACTTGAAATGGGGCGAGGAGGCCGACGTCAGGGTTGCCGCTTTTAGATATCTTCGACAATTCATCATGATGACGGCAGCCGAGGCGCTTCTGACAGGTTTAAATCTTGAGAAGCTGACGTGGAAATTTTCACGACCGGACGCGATGGAGCGCGACCAGCAAAGCAAGCTTCGGCAGGAACTTAAGACGGCGCTCGGCGAGATCACGCCTGGCGGCATCCCGCCGAAACTATACTCGGAAAGCATTGCGGCGGCTAAATACATATTGAATGGTGGAGAGGGTGGCGATCGTGTAAGGGGAAAGGTAAATATAGTCGTTGATATAGGCGGCGGGTCCACAGACGTCGCGATATGGGAGAAAGACGAACTGGCCTGGACTGGATCCTATCGGCTCGCTGGAGGACAATTTTTCACGGAACATTTGATCAACAACCCCAATTTCTTCCGCATATTTGGACTCCCGACCTGGGCCGACATAATCGCGCCATCAGATGATCGGGCCGTCCGGATAGAACCTGGGCGTCGGCCCTCCGTAGGTGAACTTCTGTTCAGCGGCCCTAGGTTGGGAGAAGCGCTGAACAGCCATTGGAACATAAATTCCGAGACACCTGAGGCTAAGGCATTGACGCGGACCGCCTTCACGTTTCTGGGGGGACTGGCTTGGTATCTGGGTTTGGTCACCAAAGGCCTGATCGCAACGGGCAAGGTCGATGCTGAAAGCCTCGACGGAGCGGCCTTCGCCCTGTGCGGTCGTGGTTCTGGGCTGTTCGCGCGGCTCCACGGTGGAGGAAGGCCCTCCGAGGAAAGCGCGGTGAGCCGCCTCCTCACCATGTTTGCTCGGGCCGCGGGCGCAGAAACTCCGCGCCGCCCGTCGTTGTTTGTCTCACCGACGCCCAAGATAGAGGTTGCCGGCGGCATGGTATCGGATGGGCCGGTCGTGGACCTCGACGAGAAGACAGAGGGCGAAGTATTCGAGAAATATTTTGAACCTGCTGGCTTGAATATTCCCTCGAGCCGCGGCCACGCGTTGGGGGCGCAAGACGACATCAGCGCCCTTCCGCCAGGCGGTCGCAGCGACTACCCGGCCCTTGAGGAGCTCGAGGCCTTCCTTGAGGCGTTGGCGAACTTCGGTGGATTTCGGATCGATCTGAGGAAGGGCGACAACGATGGCACCTGGTCGCGGGTGCGAAATGAAGTTTTCACAATGGTGGAATTGCACCGTGGGGCCGGGCTGCGGGAGCCGCCCTTCATTACCGCGCTGCGGGCCATAATTTCGGACATGGCTCGCAGCGAGGTCGAGCGGGGAAATCACCTGACGGTCCAGGAAGCGTCCAGGACAGGCAGACATTGATGGCTCTTCCGAACCAGTTGAAGGCCACGGCAGCGGCGGCAATTGTCTGGGGATGTGCTGTGGGCGCCGTGTTCGCTCAACCGACAGGACGGCCAGGAGACCTGTTCACCACCCAGGGCCGGTCAGGCTCCGCGAACATCGGTGCGCGAGGCCATCGACCGGCACATTCGGTTGCGCCCTTCCCATCCGAAATATCCGAGGCAGAGCCGGAAACGGCCTCTGGCGATGGCGTCGCGCCTCCGGCCGAGAATCACGGCGAACTAGGGCGTCCGGAAAAAGTCGCGGCGCTGATCCTCGCGGTGCTCTTTCTCGTTCAGTTGGTATCGCTGTTTGTTCTTTGGCTCACTCACCGCCGTACGGGGGCGATAGGGACGCTTGAGCCATTGAACGAGGCCCTTGATAGGTCAAAGGGATTGGAGCAATGGCGCGGCAGAGCGACACTGAGCGACGTTACGGCGCACTTGCTTGATCGCACGACCGCCCTGGAGACCGAGAACCGGAATCTCGCGACATCCATAGAGCGCCTCCGGATCGATGCGCAGAGCGTTAGGGGCAACTACGCGCCAACTCCCGAGCGGCGCCCGCAGATTCCAGACGCCTCGGTTGTTCGGGAAGGCCCAAGACGCCCCGAGGCGTCGCCGTACGTCGAGACGGCAGGGCAGCGACAACCCACCCTGAGTCGTTCCTCGCTCGCCGATGTGGAGGAAGGATTCCGAGCGGTATTGCCTTCAAAGTCTCGGTCGCGTTTGCGTGAATTCATGAATGCTCACGGGGCGATCGGCATCTCACCGGGACTGGCGGGCGGCGGTCCCTTGCGGATCGATCCTGGCGCGTCGGAGCCCTACCTTCGGGCGATCGAACTCGATGGTGACCTACTCGCACTCCTGCCGGGAGATGACATCGTCGTCAGCTTCTCAACTATGTTCTGCACCGAACGCTCAATGCCAAATGAAGTGACCGAGGCGTTTGACTACGAGGTAGATGGGTCGCGCAACCTGACCCTCTTGGCGGCGTCGCTCTGGCAAAAGGACCAGGCGGGTGGCTTGGTTCTTCGGCGAAAGGGCCGCATCGGGGGAATGACGAACTAGCCCCCCCGATGGCTGAAGCTCCCCCCACCATCGCACTGGAAATAGGCTCCGCCGCCGTCGTCGAGTTGACCACGGAGCGCCAATTCCGCCGTAGGATCCAAGATGGGACCCTCGGGCGAGAAAAGCTCGTGACGGTTTACCGCGGGTCGGATGCGGGTGAGGTGATGAGGGCTCGGGATGTCCCGGAATTGGGGAGCATCTTCTTCGAACTGCTGGGGCCTGAACTCGGCTCGGTTGGCTCAGACACGCGAGTGGAAGCACCCGACATTCTATCATCGACCGTTGTCGCCGACGAACGGGCCGGCGACCAAACTCCCAATTTCGAGGAAGCACCGGCGGGTGTTCCGATCGAGGATGTCGTCGCGGTGGAGAAATCGATTGCCGAGGAAGGCCCGCAATCGGTGTCGCCGCCCTCCCTTGCCGCAAGCGACTCGCCAGTGGAGGATTCTCACCGCTCCACGAATAGGCCGGGGATCGTTGTCCCACTTGCCCTGCCGAAACTCAGGTCAAAATCACCCACAAGCGGGCGACTAGCTTTGGCAGGGCTTGCGATGGGGGTTCTGTTCATCATCCTCTGGGCGACCGGGCGAAAGGCCGGGCCAACTGCGGCGGTCGCGGCGGAACAGGTCGAATACGTCACTCGAACCGTAAAGGTCCGCAGCGCTCCATCCGGAGGCGCCCAACAAGTTGCGGTCCTACGGCGTGGTGAGCAAGTGTCTGGCGCCTGGGTCGTCGCAGACGATGGCGTGACCCGATTTCTCAAGATAAGCGACGGTCCATACTCGGGGAACTATGTCTGGAGCCGCAACCTCGCGAATCAATCTCCGCCGGCGCTGACTTCATCCCCGAGCGCGACGCAGGTGGCGATGACAGCCAGCGACATCCACGCGCAGCCCAATGATTCCTCTCCATCCGTGGGCAGCTTGGCTGCGAATGAATCCGTGTTCACCACCGGGACCACGGCTGACGGATGGGCGGAGGTAGCCCTTATCAAGGGAGGTGTCGGTTACGTGAGGCTTCAGGCATTTCAGGCGCCCACCGCTACGGCGCCCCCGCCAGCGGCGAACCAATCCGCGGTTGCCGATGGTTCGACCGCGGCGCCTCCCGCAGCCGTCCCCGCCGCTCCGGTGGTCGCCGTACCCTCGGCGCCCCTGGTCACGAACGCCACCCGCTACGTCTGCGCATTCGATGCGCAACATTCGGTCAACCCATTGCCTGGGACCGGAGACCTGATATTTACCGTAGATGAGTCACGGTCATGCGTAAACAATAGATCAATATATCTTCGTAACGACAATGGCGCGCTTTCCAAGGCAGCCCTGGTGGACAAAGAAAGCCGAATTTCCGCGCTTATATTGTCGCAAGATAGACAGACGTTTATCCGTCAGGATTACACTTTGAATCCGGCCGAATATTCGATTGATCGAGGCGCTAGCGTCTTATTGACGACATTGACATGTCCCGCGCCAGGCGATGCGCAAGGCGCGGCGAATGTTCGAGCACAGCTGATCCCCGTCATGAACTTCTTGGGGACTCGCCTGGCCCGCATGCCTTTTTCTCGCCGGACAATATGGCACTGTAGCGTCCAAACACCATAGACTGGCCGGGGGCGCCAATCCCCGCAACCGGTGCGCCCCGATCGCGTATCACGATCCCTCGTTGGCGTTCTCGATTGCCGGGCGCGGCGCCGCTTCAGTAGGCCACGCCGCCGACGCCGCCGTCGAGGCTCAGGGCGGTCGCGGCCGAACTGGTCGTGCTTTCCTGGCGGGTGGCGGTGTATTTCTCGGTGATCAGCATGGTCAGCACCTTGATGCCGGCTCCGAAGCGGCGCAGCAGCGAGCGTTCGTTGCAGTCCCGGGCCGGGCGCTGAGGCCGGCACTGCAGGGTTCCGCCCTGGGGACCGGGTCCATGATAGAGGGCCTCGCCCTTCTGGCAGGTCAGCGTCCGGCCACCCTCGAAGGAGATGTTCTGCTTCCAGTCGGCGATGGTCACCTGCATGTGGGCGCCGGCGATGCAGCGGTAGAGTTCCCCGTCATAGGCGGAGTCGATGTCGCGGTCCGGGGTCACCTGCGAGGCGGGGTGCGGCGACAGCTTGTCGTCGAAGCAGAAAGCCTGGATGACGACCTTCTTGTAGAGCGTCCGCGTCGCCTCGTAGGAAGAGTTCACTTCCCCCGCCTGGACGGCGAGACCGGGGATGTAGCCGGCCGCCGGGGCGACCAGGCCGCCACCGCCGCCACCGCCGCCGAAGAAGTTCTGCGTCGAGGATCTCAGCGATGCGTTGGCGTTGGCGTTGGCCGCGGCGGTGGCGGAAGTCTGCACGGTGACGTTGACGTTGGTATTGACATTCACGCCCACGGTGGGGTGGTGGGGATGATGGCGCGGGGGCGTCGGGCAGCCGCAGCCGGGGCTTCCACCGGAACCCCCGCCCATGCCGCCGCCGCCCCAGCCGCCGCCCATGCCGCCGCCGCCGGAGCCGCCGGCCCCCGCCGCGGTCGGCAGAACCGCTACGGCGGCGATGAGACCCAATCCGGCGATCAGTGCGCCGCGTGTGAATTTACCAGCCATGGAACGGCTCCCCTGGAAAACCTGTCGCCAACCACCGGGAAACTCGCCGCTCTGTCTCAATTCGGCGCGAACCCGATCCGGGCGACGCCGTCCCTGCAACCGCCGTGCGAGAACTCCGCGGCTCCTCGAAGGGGTGCGGATGGGAAGGCGGAAGGAGGCCGTCTCTTCAGGCCGGCTCGGCGAGCCCCTCCTGGCCATGGACCGGGACGTCGGCCGGGGCCGGGGCGGCGCGGCCGAGGACCATGTCGGCCGCCTTTTCCGCGATCATGATCGTCGGGGCGTTGGTGTTTCCGCCGACCAGGGTCGGCATCACCGAGGCGTCCACCACCCGCAGCCCGGCCAGCCCGACCACCTTCAGCGATCCATCGACCACCGCCATCGCATCGCCGGCCGCGCCCATGCGGCAGGTTCCCACCGGATGATAGATGGTCTCCGCGGCGCGGCGGATCCAGGCGTCGATGTCGGCGTCGCCGGCCACCGCCTCCCCCGGCTCGACCTCGCCGGCGCGGACGGCGCGCAGCGCCTTCTGGGCGGCCACGTCGCGGACGATGGCGACCCCGGCGCGCAGGGCGCGGCGATCCTCCTCGGTGGCGAGATAGCCCGCGAAGATGGCCGGATCGTCGAACGGATCGGCCGAGCGAAGTGCGATGCGGCCGCGGCTCTCGGGGCGCAGCTGGCAGACGTGGACCGAGAAGCCGTCCTTCTCCACCGTCACCTTGCCGTGCTCCTTCATGATCGCCAGCACGCAATGGAGCTGCAGGTCCGGCCGGTCGAGATCCGGTCGCGATTTCAGGAAGGCGCCGGCCTCGAGGAAGTTCTGCCGTCCGAAGCCCTTGCCGAACAGCATGTACTCGAGTCCGGTGACAAGGCGCCGCGCGCCCTTGTTGTGCGACCAGGCGGTGCGCACGGCCGGCGTCTCCCACGACAGGATGACGTCGAGGTGGTCCTGGAGGTTGGCTCCAACGCCGGGAAGCGGATGCACCGGATCGATCCCCGCCGCCGAGAGGTCCTCCGGATCGCCGACGCCCGACAGCTGGAGAATTTGCGGCGACTGGACGGCGCCGGCGCAAAGCAGCACCTCGGCCTCGGCGCGGGCCACGCGCTTGCGGCCATCCTGGACATATTCCACTCCGACCGCGCGGCCGGCCTCGATCAGGATCCGGGTCGTCCGGGCGCCGATGGCGGCGGTGAGGTTGGGCCGGTTCAGTACCGGCCTCAGATAGGCCGCCGAGGCGCTCCAGCGCCTGCCGTCGCGGATGGTCAACTGATAGGGGCCGAAACCCTCCTGCTGGAAACCGTTGAAGTCCGGCGTCAGCTTGTGTCCGGCCTCGGCCCCGGCGGCGATGAAGCCGGAATAGATCGGGCTGGCCAGCGCCGCCTTGGAGACGTGCAGCGGCCCGTCGGCCCCGTGATAGTCGTCGCCGCCGCCTTCGAGCGCCTCGGCCCGCTTGAAATAGGGCAGGACGTCGGCATAGCCCCAGCCGGCGAGACCCATCTGGCGCCACTGGTCATAGTCGCGCGCATGGCCGCGAATGTAGATCATGCCGTTGATCGATGAGGATCCGCCCCACCCGCGACCCCTCGGCCACCACAGGCGGCGTCCGTCGAGGTTGGGCTCGGGCTCGGTCCAGAAGCCCCAGTTTTGATCGCCCTTGGCGCTGATCAGCGCGCCGACCCCGGCCGGCATCCTGACCAGGATCGAGTTGTCCTTGCCACCCGCCTCGAGCAGAAGGACCTTGGAGGCCGGATCGGCGGTGAGCCGGTTGGCCAGCACGCAGCCCGCCGATCCGGCCCCGATGATGATATAGGCGTAGCGATCGGTGGCCATCACGTCTCCCAGGGTGATCATCGGGCGCCTCGCGCGCCCGGCGACGGGCGTGATTTAGGGCGAGCGCCTATCGCCGTGCAAGGCAAGGCGGGACTGTTCCCTGGCGCCGGTCAGGCCGGGCGTCGTCGGAAGGGAAGGCGCCGGCGGATCAGGCGCCAGGCCTCGCCGCTTTCGCTGAGGCCCACTATCCGGGCCGCGCCGAAATAGCCGCCGACGGCCAGGGCCACGGCTGGCCCGAGGGCCAGGATGCTTGGGACGCGCCAGAGCGTGAGCAGGTGAAAGCCGCCCCAGGCCAGGACGCCGCAGAGGGCGGCCGCGACGACGCACCTGAGAAGGAAGGCGGCCCACTCCGCCCCGGTTCCCAGATCCACCCGGCCACGCAAGGCCCACGCCAGCTGCGCCATATTCGCCGTCGCCACCAGCGAGGTGGTGAGGGCGAGGCCCACATGGCCCAGGCCGAAAACCTGCATGTTCAGGAAATTCAACACGAGGTTGAGACCAATGCCGATCAGGCTCACGCCCAGGGGAATCTTGGGCAGGTTGAGGGCGTAGAAGCAGGGCCTGAGGACGATGATGGCGGCGTACCCCGCCAGGCCCAGGGCATAGGCCTGCAAGGCCAGGGCGGTCTCGCGCGTGTCATGGGAGCTGAACCGGCCGTGCTGATAGATCATCGCGATGATCGGCTCGGCCAGGACCGCGAGCCCGGCGGCGGCGGGCAGGGTCAGGAACGCCGCCAGGCGCAGGGAGTCCCTGGCCGTATGTCCAAAGGCGGCCATGTCGTCCCGCGCCGCGGCCCGGGTCACCGCCGGCAGCGTCGCGGTCGCCAGTGAGACGCCGAACAGGCCGATGGGAAGCTGCATCAGGCGAAAGGCGCAATAGAGCCAGGACTGTCCGCCATTTATCTCCGAGGCGAACATGCCGTTGACCAGGACGTTCACCTGTACGGTGGCGGCGGCGATCAGGCTCGGCCACATCAAGCGCCAGAGCTCGGCGAGCCTGGGGTCGGCGAGGTTCAGTCTCCATCGGAATCGAAAGCCCAGGCGGAACACGGACGGCAGTTGCATGCCCAGTTGCGCCAAGCCCCCGAGCAGCACGCCCAGGCTCACGCCATAAAGAGCCCGTTGATCGAACAGCGGGTGGCGCCAGTTTTCGCGGGCGACTGGATCGAAGGCGAAAGCGAGGCCCACGCCGGCAACCACCGAAACGATATTGAAGACCGTGGAGGCGGAGGCCGGCACGCCGAACACGAAGCGCGCGTTCAGCATGCCCATCACCGCCGCGGCCAGGGATACAAAAAGGATGAAGGGAAACAGGATACGGGTGAGCCTTACCGTGAGCTCGAATTTTCCAGGAACATTGTGGAAGCCGAAATTGGTCACTTCCACGATGGCCGGCGCCGCCGCTATGGCGACCACGCAGAGGGCGCCCATCAGCAGGATCATCGTCGAGAGAATCAGATTGGCCAGGGTCCAGGCGGGTGCCTCGCCCTCCTTCTCCCAGGTGCGGGTGAAGAGGGTGGTGAAGGTGATCGACAGAGCGCCCTCGGCGAAGAGATCACGCAGCAGATTGGGGATGCGGAAGGCGGCGATATAGACATCCAGCAGTTCACCCGCCCCGAACATGGCCGCGAAGACCACCTCCCGCACCAGGCCGAACAGGCGCGAGGCGATCACCGCCAGGCCGACGATGCCGGCCGCGCGCCTGGTTCCGGGTTCGGAGACGGCGGCTGTCATCGTCGGCTCATGCGGCCGTTCGCCCGAAGTTGGCAAGTCGCCGGTCAGGCGCCTGTCCAGTGGGGCGGCCGTTTCTCGGCGAAGGCCCGCGGCCCCTCGACGAAATCCCGCGACTTGAACAGCGCCGCCACCGCCTCGTAGCCGCCCTGGCCGCGGATCGCCGCCTCGAGCGAGGGCTCGTCGAGGCCCCGCATCACCGCCGACTTCGAGGCGCGCACCGACATCGGACTGGCTTCGCCGATCAGGGCCGCCCACCGCTGCGCCGCCGCCATCAGCTCCGCCGGCTCTACCACCTCGTTGACGAAGCCCAGTTCGTGGCCTTCCCGCGCGGTTACCCGCCTTCCGGTGAGGATCATGCCCATGGCCCGCTTGACACCGATCGCCCGGGGAAGCCGGTGAAGGCCTCCGGCCAGGGCGGCGAGGCCGACGCGGGGTTCGGGCAGGGCGAAGATCGCGGTCTCCGAGGCGATGATCAGGTCGCAGGCCAGCGCGATTTCGAACCCGCCGCCCATGGCCACGCCGTTCACCGCCGCGATCAGCGGCTTGGTCAGGTCGAAACGGGAAGTGAGGCCAGCGAACCCCGAGGGCGGGCTCCTCATCACCCCGCCGCCGGCCTGGTGCTTCAGATCGTTACCCGCCGAGAACGCCCGCTCCCCGGCCCCGGTGATGATGCCCACCCACTGCCCGGAGTCGGCCGCGAAGGCGTTCAGCGCCTCGTCCATCTCGAAATGCATCGGCGAATGAACGGCGTTCATCACCTCCGGCCGGCTGAGGGTGATGGTGGTGACCGGACCCTCGCGCTCGACCCGGATGAACTGATAGGCCATGTCGCCGTCCCTTCGCTCCGCCTTGATCTATACAGCCTTCAGCCCCGCCTTGAACCGCTTCCAGTTGGCCACGTAGTGCGAGGCTCCGGCGGCGAGCGCGGCGGCCTCCCCGGCCGACAGGGTCCGCACCACCCGGCCGGGCGACCCCATGACCAGCGAATTATCCGGAATCTCCTTGCCCTCGGTGATCAGCGTCCGCGCGCCGATCAGGCAGCCCCGGCCGATGCGGGCGCCGTTGAGGACCACCGAGCCGATGCCGATCAGCGATCCGTCGCCGACCATGCAGCCGTGCAGCATCACCATGTGGCCGATGGTCACATTCGACCCGACGGTGAGCGGCGATCCCAGGTCGGTGTGGAGTACGCTGTTGTCCTGGACGTTCGAATTCTCGCCGATGAAAATAGGATCATTGTCACCGCGAAGCACCGAACCGAACCATATGCTGGCGTTCTTCTTCAGGATTACATTGCCGACGACGACAGCCCCCGGTGCTATCCAATATTCGTCCGTGGGCGGCAGATCTGGACTTCGCCCATCCAAAATGTAGGCCGTCATCGTCATCCCCAGGCAACTTGGCTTTGGCCGCTTGATTAACGCTTCGGAAAGCACGCTAGATCACCCTAGTCATGTGATTCGAGGGTTCGCCAGTCCCCTTGGGTCGCATCCCGCCGCTGGCGGTCAAACGCTTGCGGTCTCCTCGTAGCCGGAGAGCCGGGTGCCGCTCTTGCGTTCAGGTAAGCCGCCCGTCCCCCGCGCGAGGGAATCCTCAACCGACAATCACTCGAACCCGGTGCGATCCCGCGCCGGAAATTCTGCTGCCCGGACGGAGGCTTTCCATGACCAAGCGAGCCCTGAAGCGACTGGTGCGCGAAGGCGCGTTCGATGCCAACCAGTTCGACGCCAATCAGTATGGCGACGACGCCAAGGTGCGCCGGCTCCCGACCGCGCGCGGCTGGACGCCTCTGCCCCACAACGATGACCGCGAGCAGGGCTATCTGAAGACGATCAAACCCAAGTCGCCCGGCCAGCAGCAACTCATCGACGCCATCGATGCGCGAAATCTCGTCCTGGCCCTCGGACCGGCCGGTAGCGGCAAGACCTATCTGGCCATCGCCAAGGCGGTGGAGGCCCTCGAGGCCGGGAAGGTCGGCCGTATCGTCCTTTCCCGCCCGGCGGTGGAGGCGGGCGAGTCGATCGGCTTCCTGCCCGGCGAACTCGAGGACAAGCTCGCGCCCTATCTGCGTCCGCTCTACGACGCCCTTTCCGACCGGCTGTCGATGAAGCGGGTTCGCTCGCTGATCACCGAAGGGGCCATCGAGATCGCCCCGGTCGGGTTCATGCGCGGCCGGACCCTCAACAACGCCTTCGTGGTCATCGACGAGGCCCAGAACTGCACCTACGGCCAGATCAAGATGCTGCTGACCCGGCTGGGCTGGAATTCGACCATGGTTGTCACAGGCGATCCGCATCAGTCCGACCTGCTGCCGGAAATCTCGGGCCTGGCCCGCGCCGCCGACCGGCTGGAGACCCTCGCCAACATCGCCGTGGTCCGCCTCGCCGATCAGGATATCGTCCGCCACCCGCTGGTGGCCGAAATGCTCGGAGTGCTGTAGGGCCTGGCGCCGAGGGTTTCGGCGAAAGGGATTTTCGCGATGGCGTGGCGAACGGTTTTCGGCGTGGCCGCCGTGTCGGTGCTGGTGGCTGGCTGCCTCGCCGGTCCCCGGCGGGAAAACGCCGCCTTGCGGATGCGATCGCCCGGTGGTCCGCCGCCGCGGCTGCTCATCTATGCCACGCCCGATCGCGACTATCCCTCCACTGGCGGCGACATCCTCAAGGGGGCCTCGCCCGGAGAGCAGGCCGCCGAGCGCGCCGCCGCCAGCGCGACCCCGGCGGTCAAGCCCTAGATCCCGGCCCGCCGCCGCGCCGCTTCGCCCACCGGGAGGGTCGCCAGGCCCAGGCGGCGCGCGGATGCGAGGACGCTCTCCAGCATCGCCGGCGTGCAGCCGTAGGGGCTGGGTTGGTCGGATACATCATGGCTGAACAGGATCAGCCACCCGCCGGTATCCGCCGCCCGGCGGGCCAGGCGCTCGAAGGCGGCCTCGCGCCACGACCGGCGCTCCATCGGCGCGGCGGTGAGCAGGGCAAGGTCGAGCCGATCGCCGTTGACCGCCGGCCGCAGGCCCCGGGCCGTCACCGACGAACGCGCCGCCGCCCTCTTCACCCGGACCGAGACGTTGCCATAGGGATAGGCGAAGCTGTCGAAGACCCTGCCGGGGAGAACCTCGGCCAGGAACCGCTGGTTGCGCTGGCGGTCGGCGTGGAATTGCGCGGTGGAAAGGTCCCTGGATTGGAGATGGGAGAAGGTGTGGCATCCAATCTCGTGACCAGCCGCGTCGATCGCGGTCAGGTCGTCACGATCGAAATAGCGTTGGCCGTCCTCGACGGCGCCGCAAAACCGGCCGGCGACATAGTAGGTCGCTCGGGCGTCATACTCGGCCAGGATCGGGCCTCCCGTCGTCCAGGCCGATTTGGGAAAATCATCGAAGGTCAGGCTCAACACCGGCTCGCGGCGCACGCATGGGGCGTCATTGATTCGCGCCAGGCGCGCGCTGACCGCGTGGAATCGGTTGATCAGCCCCACAGTGGAAGAACCCTCCCATCACGCCGGCGGCTTCCCCGCCGCCAGGCTTCCGGCCCCGAGGTCCGCAAGCAGCGTGCCAGAACCGCCGCCGACGCCGCGCTCGCCTCGAATCGAGGATCTCGCTAACAAAGGTGTCCCATCGCGGGGAACGCCGGCCATCAACACGCCTCCCGACACCCGGGTCACCTTCGTCCGCCTGGAGGCCGCGGTCGCCATCGGCATGGTGACGATGAGCAGCGCGCCGCTGTTTCCGCTCCTCTACGCGCCCACCACTCTCGATGCCGCCGAAGTGGTCTGGATGCGCTATCTGTGGCTTCCGGTCTACGCCGCCACCGTGTTCTTCGCCGCCTGGCATTTCCGGGCGCTGCGCCGGGCGGCGCCAGCCTTCATCCCCACCGTTGTGCTGTTCGGTTTCGCCGCCGCCAGCCTGTCCTGGTCGATCGAGCCCGACATCACCCTGCGGCGGATCGAGGCTCTGGCGTTCAACAGTCTGCTCTCACTCTATCTCGCCGCCCGCTTCGGCTGGCGCGACCTGGCGCGGATCGTCGCCGCGGCGATGGCCATCCTCGCCGTCGGCAGCTGGGTGATGTGCGTGGGCTTTCCGCGCCTCGGCATTCACCAGGCGGCGAACGCCGGGGCGTGGCGGGGCGTCTGGCCGGAGAAGAACGAACTCGGCTTCGTCATGGCCGTCGGCGCCCAGGCCTCCGTGGCCTGCGCCCTGCTTGACGCCCGATGGCGGCGGGCCTGGCTGGCCTCGGCCCTGCTCTGCGCCGCGCTGGTGGTTCTGTCCCGATCCGGCACGGCCATCATCTGCCTCGTGGGAAGCATCGCCCTGGCCATCGGCCTGGCCAGCTCGCGACGACATCCGATCCGCGCCATCGGCGTCGCCTTCTTCGGCGGGTCCCTGGTCCTGGCGCTGGCGTTCATGACCGCGTTGGACCTTCCGTGGATGCTGGAACTGATCGGCAAGGATCCGACTCTCACCGGCCGCACCGAGGTGTGGGCCGCCGTCGCCCACCGGGTCGCCGACCGTCCGATCCTCGGCTACGGCTACGAGGCCTTCTGGCACAATCTGTTCGGCCCGGCGCTGCTGGTCAGGCACGAAGCGCAGTGGGCGGTGCCCTCGGCCCACAACGGCTGGCTGGAAATCCTGCTTGAGCTCGGCTGGGTGGGGGCGATCCTCGCCGCCGCCTACGTCGCCTTGACCCTCTGGACGGTGATGCGCCGGCTGTTCGTTCGCACGGACGGTTTCTGGGCGATCATGTACGTCGCCGCCTTCGTGGCCTCGAGCCTCTCCGAGAGCGAGATCGAAAAGCAGAACAGCCTGGAGTGGATCCTCTTCGCGACGATATCGATCAAGCTGCTCGCCGATCTCCTCGCGTCCCCCGTGGCGGCCGCTCTCAGGAGTATGCGGCCGGATGGACCGATGGCCGCGCCGCCGACACGTCCCTCCGCGCCGGCGCCCGCCGCGCGCCGCTGAACAGCGGCTGCAGCCAGCGCTGCGAGGGCATGTCGGCGAGATAGTGGAACAGGGTCGCGAAGCCGATCGCGCCCGCCAGCGCCAGCCCCCACAGCCCCCATTGCGCGGCCACGGGGATCGCCACCCGTGACTCCAGGGCGTTGACCACGCTGAAATAGGCGATCCGGAACACCTCGTTGGTGATGTACATCGAGAACGACACCACCGCCGCCTTCTCCACCAGCCAGGACCGCCGCGCCACCGGCACGGCGCCGGCGGCGATGATCATCACGCAGATCAGAACCAGGGAGAGGACGCTGAAGGCCCCGAACACCTGGACGATGGCGAAGGCCGCGCCGGCCGCCAGGCCGCAGGCTCCAGCCAGTCGCGCCGGAATGAACACCCGCTCGGCGAACCGGGCCAGGGTCATTCCGAGGAAGAACAGCGGCAGGGCGCGCAGGAAGCCGTAGTTCAGCGGCATCTCATAGACCGGGTAGCCCAGGAAACGCCAGGTGAGCGCGTCGGCCAGGGCGAAGGCCGCGAGGCCGGCGGCCAGGGCCAGGAACGGCGGCGCGCGGCCGACCCAGCGGACCAGGAGGGGAAAGCTCAGGTAGCAGCCGAGCAAGGCGGAGATCGACCAGCTCGGCGCGTTCCAGCCCTGTCCTCCGGGGACTCCGTAGGATTGGACCAGGAAGAATTGCGCCGGCAGCTCACGGAAATCGAACCACTTGGGATGGCGCGGCATGAAGCCGAGCGCGCCGGCGGCGAGGACGAAGACGACCAGCCCCCCCAGCATCACCAGATGCGCCGGACAGACCCGCACCGCCCGCTTGCGGAAGAACGCCAGCCAGCTCATTTTTCCGGCCAGCAGCCGCCGGCCATAGACGCGTCCGAGGACATAGCCCGAATCGATCAGGAAGAAATCGGTGAGCAGATAGCCACGCTCGAACACCGGATGCAGACGGGCCAGCGGGACGGGGGCCGCCAGCTGATAGTGATGGACGATGATTCCGCAGGCGACGATGAAGCGCATGGCGTCCAGCCATCCGCCCCTGACGATGGGATGTGTCTCGCTTCGAACCGAAATGCCAAGCCAGGACAACGCCAACGCCTCCGCCAGGCTCCTGGAGAGACCCCGCTTCAACTTTCGTGCCTGAACCCGCCTCGATCGCCGGAGTCCCCATGCTGCAACCCGCCGTCCAGATCGTCGCCCGGGGACCGCGCGTCGAGGCCGAGGCGGCGGCGGGCCGTCTGGACGCGGACCCAGCTCTGGAAAGCGCCGCCTACTCGATCATCGAGGAGGACGAGGACAAGGGTGTCTGGCGGATCGATGCCTATCCGATCTCGGCCGCCGAGGCCGCCGCTTTGCGGGCCTCGCTCGAAAGCGCCGGGAGCTTGCGGGTCACGTTCCAGGATCTGGCCGACGCCGACTGGCTGGCCCTGGCCCTTTCGGGCCTGCCCCCGGTTCGGGCCGGCCGCTTTTTCGTGTACGGGGTCCACGACCGCGGTCGCGCGCCGGCCGGAGCGGTCAAGCTGCGCATCGAGGCCGGGGCCGCCTTCGGCACCGGCCACCACGGCACCACCGTCGGCTGCCTGATCGCCTATGACGCCCTGCGCAAGCGTCGCCGCTTCGACCGAGTCCTGGATGTCGGCGCCGGCGCCGGGATTCTGGCCATCGCCGCCGCCCGCACCGGCGCCCGCGTGGTGATGGGCACCGACATCGACCCGATCTCGGTTCGCATCGCCAGGGACAACGCCGCCATCAACCACGCCCGCTGCCGCTTCGTCGTCGCCCACGACCTCTCTCACCGGGCCGTTCGCCGCGCCGCGCCCTACGATCTGGTCTTCGCCAACATTCTCGCCCGGCCCCTGGTCCGGCTCGCCCCCGGGATCGTCCGGGTGGTGAATCCCGGCGGCCGGGTGATCCTGTCCGGCCTGTTGCACGCCCAGACCCGGTATGTCGTGGCTGCCTACCTCGCTCGCGGCCTGCGCCTCGAACGCCGCCTGCGCCGCGACGCCTGGGCGACGCTGGTGCTGCGCGGGGTCTGATGCGCGTAATGGGAACCGGCGCGCCCCGCCACCCGTTTCAACGCCGACAGCACTTCCGCCGAGGCCACGCGCATGGACTACACCGACCCCGACACCCCGCGCACCATCGAGGTCCACACCGAATATGACCCGGTTCGCGGTACGACCACGCAGGTTCGGCGCACCGACATCCGATCAAACGCCGCCGCCTGGTGGGTCGCGGGACTGGTGACCGTCGTCGCCATCATCGCCATCGCCTTCATGGTCACGCGGCCGACCGTCTCGACCGCCGGCGATCAGGCCATCGCCGCCGCCGCCGATCAGGGCCGCGCCCAAGGGGCCGCCGAGAGCGCCCAGAACGCGGCCACGCTCGCCCAGACCAACGCCCAGGCTTCGCTGCGAAACTCCCAGGCCACCCTGCGGAACGACGCCGATCGCGCCGCCGCCGCCCGCCAGCGGGCCGAGGCAACCGCCGACCAGGCGGCCACCAACGACGACGCTGCGGGGCGCGACAGCGCCGCCACCACTCCCGGACCCACGCCCGCCCCTGGCGATTCCAGCCAGTAGCTTTGCATCCCGCCGCGAGCCGGCCTAGTTCTGGTCGGCATGCGACAGACCTTCGAAGAAACCACCGACCGCGCGTTTGGCGCCCTTCACGTCCCGCTCATCCGCCGGGCCATGGCCGAACACGGCCTCGACGGGTTTCTCATTCCGCACGAAGACGAACACCAGAACGAATACCTGCCGAAGGCCAACGACCGCCTGGCCTGGGCCACCGGCTTCACCGGCTCCGCCGGAGCGGCGGTCATCCTCAAGGACCGAGCCGCGATCTTTGTCGATGGCCGCTACACCCTGCAGGTCCGCGATCAGGTCGATGAGAGCCTGTACGAAGTCCGCGACCTGATCGAAGGCGGCGTGCCGGCCTTTCTGGAGGAGGCCGCCCAGCCCGGCTGGACGATCGGCTATGATGCCCGCCTGCACAGCCCCGACGCCCTCGAACGCCTCGGCGCCGCCGCCCGAAAGGCCGGCGCGTTCCTGGCGCCGGTCGCCGCGAACCCCCTCGACACGGCCTGGGACGCCGAGCGTCCCGCCCAGCCGCGCGCGGCCGTTGTCCCGCATCCACTGCGGTACGCCGGTGAAGATTCGGCGTCCAAGCGCGCTCGCGTTGGAGCTGAACTCGCCCGCCAGGGCGCCGAGGCGGTCGTGATCACGGCGCCGGCCTCGATCGCCTGGCTGTTCAATGTCCGCGGCGGCGATGTCATCCGCTCGCCCTTGCCCCTGGCCCAGGCCATCCTTTCCGCCGACGGAACGGCGCGCCTGTTTCTCGATCCGGCCAAGATCACCGCCGACCTGCCGGCCTGGCTGGGAAATCAGGTGCGACTGGAGGCGACGGAAGATCTGGCGGCTGCCCTCGCCGAGCTGAGGGGAAAGAGGGTCGCGGTCGATCCGGCTCAGTCCTCGGCCTGGTATTTCGACACCCTGGCCGGGGCCGGCGCGGAGGTGATCCGCTTCGCCGATCCCTGCGCCCTTCCCCGCGCCCGCAAGAACGCTGCCGAGATTGAAGGCGCCCGCCGGGCTCACCTCCGCGACGGCGCCGCTCTGACCCGCTTCCTGCATTGGCTCGGCGTCGAGGCCGGCGAGACCCTTCCGGACGAGGTCGCCGCGGTCGCCAGGCTGGAGGCCTTCCGCGAAGCCACCGGGGCCCTGAAGGATCTTTCCTTCGACACCATCGCCGGGGCCGGCGCCAACGGCGCCATCGTCCACTATCGGCCGACGCGCCGGCTGAACCGCCGGACCGAGACCGGTTCCCTGCTGTTGGTCGATTCCGGGGCTCAGTATCTGGACGGCACCACCGACGTCACCCGCACCGTGGCCATCGGCCGGCCTTCACCCGAAATGGCCCGCTGCTTCACCCTGGTGCTCAAGGGGAATCTGGCCCTCGCCCGGACGCGCTTTCCGGCCGGGACGACCGGCTCGGCTCTCGACGCCCTGGCGCGCGCGCCGATGTGGGCGGCCGGCCTCGACTACGACCACGGCACCGGCCACGGCGTCGGCTCCTATCTCGGCGTCCACGAAGGTCCGCAGCGGATCGCCAAACAGCCCAACACCGTCGCCCTGGAGGCCGGCATGATCGTCTCCAACGAGCCCGGCTACTACAAACCCGGCGCCTGGGGAATCCGCATCGAGAACCTGCAGGTGGTCACCCCGGCCGAACCGATCGAGGGCGGCGAGCGGCCGATGCTCGGCTTCGAGACCCTGACCCTGGCCCCGATCGACCGGCGCCTGGTGATCGCCGCGATGCTCACGCCCGAGGAACACGCCCAGTTCGACGCCTACCACGCCCGGGTCCTGACCAAGATCGCTCCCCTGGTGCCCGCCGACGTCGCCGCCTGGCTGAACGACGCCTGCGCGCCGATCTGACTCGAATGTCGGTTCGCACCGAATGCGAACATCAACTTTTTGACCACTAACCACACGAACGGCACGAAAAGCAGCAAGAGGCAGGGGAAACTCTCGCGCGAAACACCAAACCACCCGTTCGCCATTTGGTTCGTGCCGTTCATGCGGTTCGTGGTCCAATCTTCCTGCCTTTAGCTGCCTCGCACGAAGGAGTTTTTCGTTCAGCCGATTGCCCCGATCAGCGCCAGCCACGCTTCCTCGCTGATCACCTCGACGCCCAGGTCCGCCGCCGTCTTCAGCTTCGAGCCGGCGCCGGGGCCGGCGACGACGATGTCGGTCTTCTTCGAAACCGATGACGAGACCTTGGCCCCCAGCGCTTCGGCCCGGGCCTTGGCCTCCTCGCGGGTCATCCGTTCGAGCGCGCCGGTGAACACCACCGTCTTGCCGGCCACCGCCGTGTCGGTGTTGGGCCGCTCGGCGTCCAGGATCGTCAGTTCCGCGGTCAAGGCCTCGACGATCCGGCGATTGTGATCCTCGGCGAAATAGGCCCCCGCCGCCGCGATCACCGCCGCGCCGATCTGGTCCAGGGCGTCCAGTTCGGCGATGGCGTCCGCATCGCCGCCGGCGAGCTTGTCCATGGCGGCCAGGAAGTTCGCCGCGTCGCCGTAGCCGCGAGCCATGACCAGGGCGGTGGTTTCGCCGACGTGGCGGATGCCGAGGGAATAGATGAACCGGTCGAGCGGAATCCTCCGGCGCGCCTCGATCGACCGTTCCAGGTTGGCGACCGAGGTCTCGCCATACCCCGTCCGCTCGCGCAGCCCCGCCATCGTCGCGGGGTCGCGGGCCAGACGGAAGATGTCCGCCGGGGCCGAGATCAGCCCCTCCTCGAAGAACGCGCGCAGCTGTTTTTCTCCCAGGCCCTCGATGTCGAATGCCCGCCGCGAGACAAAGTGCCGCAGATGCTCGACGCGCTGGAACGGGCAGGCGAACTCCCCGGCGCAGCGCCGCACCACCGTCTCGGCCCCCGACGCCGTCGTCTCTCGCGCCAGGGGCGTCGCCAGCGGACAGGGGCAGTGGGTGGGAAACGCGAACGGCGCGGCGTCGGCCGGGCGTTCCTCCAGCACCACCCTCACCACCTGCGGGATGACGTCGCCGGCCCGCTGGACGATCACCGTGTCGCCGACCCGCGCATCCTTACGGGCGATCTCGTCGGCGTTGTGCAGGGTCGCCTTTTCCACCACCACGCCGCCGACGGTGACCGGTTTCAGCCGCGCCACCGGCGTCACCGCGCCGGTCCGGCCGACCTGGATATCGATCGCTTCCAGGATGGTGCGGGCCTGCTCGGCCGGGAACTTGCGCGCCACCGCCCAGCGCGGCGAGCGCGACACGAAGCCCAGACGAGCCTGCCAATCGAGCCGATCGACCTTGTAGACGACGCCATCGATGTCGAACGCCAGCTTCGGCCGCAGCGCCTCCATCTTCGAATAGGCTTCCAGCATCCCGGCCAGTCCCTCAACCCGCCTCGCCTGCGGTGTCACCTTGAAGCCCCAGGTCCTCAGCGCCTGGAGAGCCTGCCATTGGCTGTCGGCGAACGGGCCGCTGAGAAATCCCCAGGCATAGGCGAAGAAGCGCAACGGACGCGCCGCGGTGATCGCGCTGTCGATCTGGCGCAGCGAGCCGGACGCGGCGTTGCGTGGGTTGACGTAGGTCCGCTGCCCGGCCGCGGCGGCGGCGGCGTTGAGGGCGGCGAAATCGTCGTGGCCGAAATAGACCTCGCCGCGGATCTCGATCATCGACGGCCAGCCCCCCTCCTTCAGCCGCTTGGGAATCTCCGCCAGTGTCGCCAGATTGGCGGTGACGTCCTCGCCGACCCGGCCATCCCCCCGCGTGGCCCCCTGGACAAACACGCCGTCCTGATAGCGCAGCGACGCCGACAGCCCGTCGATCTTGGGTTCGGCGACATAAGCCACGGTCTCCTCGCCGAGCTTCAGGAACCGCCGCACCCGGGTGTCGAACTCGGCCGCGTCGCCGTCTGAAAAGGCGTTGTCCAGCGACAGCATGGCGACGCCATGCGCCACCGCCGCGAACGATCTGGCCCGCGCCGCGCCCACCCGCAGCGATGGCGAGTTGTCGCGCACCAGGTGCGGAAAGCGGGCCTCCAGCGCCGCGTTGCGTCGCTTGAGCGCGTCATAGGCCGCGTCATCGAGACTGGGCGTCTCGTCCTGGAAGTAGCGGATGTCGTGGGCGGCCAGCTCGTCGGCCAGGCGCGTCAGTTCGAGGGCCGCCTCGGCCTCGCCGATCTCGGAAACCTCCTTCGGCGCCCGGTCAGACATGCATCAGAGCCCGCGCCGCCGCCCGGGCGGCGTCGGTCACCCTGGCGCCGGAGAGCATGCGGGCGATTTCTTCCTCGCGCGTCGCCCCTTCCAGCACCTCGACCTTGGCGCGAAGCCGCTCGCCGGCCCCGATCCTTTCCACCCGCCAGTGGGCGTCGGCGCGGGCCGCCACCTGCGGGCTGTGGGTGACCACCACCACCTGCGCGACCGCGGCCAGGCGCTTGAGGCGCACGCCGACCGCGTCGGCCACCGCGCCGCCGACCCCCTGATCGACCTCGTCGAAGATCATCAATGGCTGCCCGCCGGCCCCCCGGCCGGCCAGCGATGCCTTCAGCGCCAGGGCGAAACGCGCCAGCTCCCCGCCCGAGGCGATCGCGCCCAGCGAGCCGTACGGCGCCCCCGGCAGGGTGGCGACCTGGAACTCGACGCTGTCGATCCCCCAGGGGCCGGCGCGTTCGTCGCCCGCCGTCTCGACCACCACGCGGAAACGGGCCTTGTCGAGCTTCAGCGGCGCCATCTCCTTGGCCACGGCGGCGGCCAGCCTGTCACCGGCCGCCCGGCGCGATCCGCTCAGGCGCCTGGCGGCGGCCAGGTAGGCGGTCCTGGCCCTGGCCGCGTCTTCGCCGGCGGCGACCAGGGTCTCGCCGGCCATCTCGATAGCCCCCAGCCGGCCGGCGATCTCCACCCGGCAATCGGCCAGGCTGTCCACGGCGACGCCCAGCCTACGGGCCACGGCGCGCAGGGCGAACAGGCGCTCTTCGGTCTTGTCCAGGCGTCCCGGCTCGAAGTCGAGGACGGCGGCGGCGGCGTCGATGGCGGCAACCGCCTCGGTGGTCTCCGCCAGGGCGCGATCGACGGCGGCGGCGGCGGCGGCGGCGAGTCTCGCCGGCCCCGACTGGGCGTCCGCGCCGGCCTTGGCCAGGCGCTCGCCCGCCCGTTCCAGGGCGCGCAGGGCGTGGCCCAGCCGCGCGCCAGCGCTCTCGCCGCCCACCAGCTCGCGGGCCGAGGCGATCTCGGCCAGGGCCTTTTCCGCCGCGCCCAGCACCGCGCGCTCCCCGGCCAGGGCCGCCTCCTCGGCCGCCCGCGGCGCCAGCCGGTCGAGTTCGGCGAGCCGGTCACCGAGTTCCGCGCTCAGGACTCCAGCCTGCGCGTGGTCGGCCCGCAGGCTCTCCAGCCGCTCGCGGGCCGTTCGCCAGGCGCTCCACGCCTCGGCGCAGACCACCAGCTCGGGCGCCAGGGCGCCGAAGGCGTCGAGCAGCGGCCGATGGACCCGCCCATCCAGCAGGCCCACGGTTTCATGCTGGCCGTGCACCTCGATCAGCAAGGCGCCCAGCTCTCGCAGCATGCCCACTCCGGCCGGCTGGTCGTTGACGAAGGCCCGCGAACGCCCATCGATCCCCAGCGACCGGCGCAGGACCAGATCCTCGTCGCGGGCATGGGCGAGGCCCTTCTCGTCGAGATAGGCCCAAGCGGCGTGGTCCGCCGCCGGAGCGAAAATCGCCGTGGCGACGGCCTGGGCGGCGCCCCGCCGGACCATGGACCCGTCCGCCTTGGCGCCCGTCGCCAGGCCGAGCGCGCCCAGAATGATCGACTTGCCGGCCCCGGTCTCGCCGGTGAGCGCGGTGAGCCCCGGACCGAAGGCGAGATCGAGGCTCTCGATGAGCACGATGTCGCGGATGGCGAGGCCGATCAGCATGGTCCAGAGGATGGCCGAGAATCCGCCGCCGTCAAAGGCCCTCGCGTTCGAGGGCCGGCGGCCGGCTAGAGGCCCAGGACGCCGTGGACCAGGCCGTCCTTCTTGGCCGGCTTCTTGTCGTCGGCCGCCACCGGCGCCGCGCTCCGCGGGGCGCCGGCGCTGGCCACCGTAGCATCGACGGCCGGCGGGGCCAGGGTGGTGTCCTTGTGGTGTCCGAACAGCGGCAGGCTGCGGCTGCGCGCGCCGCTGGCGTCCGGTTCGACGGCCGGACGCAGGCCCTTGGAGGTCAGCAGCCGGTAGGCGTCGCGATACCACAGGTCGCCGGGATAGTTGAAGCCGAGCACGGCGCCGTTCTTCGCCGCCTCGGCGGTGAGGCCCAGGGTCAGATAGGCCTCCACCAGCCGATAGAGGGCCTCGGCGGTGTGCGAGGTGGTCTGATATTTCTCGACGACGTTGCGGAACCGGCCGATGGCGGCGATCGGATCGTTGTTTCGCAGGTAGTATCGTCCGATGGTCATTTCCTTGCCGGCCAGCTGGTCGCTGGTCATGTCCATCTTCAGGCGCGCGTCGGTGGCGTATTCGGTGGCGGGATAGCGCTTGATCACCTCACGCAGGGCGTTCTGCGCGTCTCCCGTGGAGGCCTGGTCGCGTCCCACATCGACGATCTGTTCGAAGTAGCAGATCGCCTTTAGGTAGTAGGCGTAGGGCGTCGAGGCGTTGCCGGGATAGAGCGATATGAACCGATCCGCGTCGGCGATCGCCTCGGCGTAGGAATTGGCCTCGTAATGGGCATAGGCGGTCATCAGGATCGCCCGCCGCGACCACTCCGAATAGGGATGCTGGCGCTCCACTTCCCGAAAATAGTTCACCGCGTCATTCCACTGGTGATGGTCCAGCTTGTCGGCGCCGGTGGAAAACAGCAGTTCGACCGGCCGCTCCTGATAGGCGAGCTCCGGCTTCTTCTTGTGCAACATGCCGCAGCCGCCGATGGCCACGGAGGCCACGAGGATAAGGACGACCGCCGCTCGTCCTTTCAGGTTACCAACCACGACCGATCACCTCGAAGCGAAAAACGCCAGTGCGCCCCGCGCCAGCCGCGCGGGTTTTACACCAGCCCACCCTCCACGCCAGTGCTAAACCGTCGCGGGGCCGCCGCGGACCTCAGATCGCCCGCGCCATCTCGTGGCGCAGCGGCGCCAGGCGCCAGGCTCGCGGCCGGGCCAGGAGCGTGCGCGCCAGGGCGTTGTTGAGGCCATGGCCGGCCCGGATTCCCTCGTAGCGCCCGATCAGCGGCGCCCCGAGCAGATAGAGGTCCCCGACCGCGTCCAGCGCCTTGTGCCGCACGCATTCATCCGGCCGTCGCAGGCCTTCCGGATTGATCACCTTGCCGTCGTCGATGACAATGACATTGTCCAGGCCGCCGCCCCGGCCCAGGCCCACCGCGCGCAGCGCCTCGACGTCCTCGAGGAACCCGAAGGTGCGGCAATCGGCCAGCTGGTCGCGAAAGACGGCCTCTTCGAAGGCCAGCTCGACTCGCTGCCGGCCGATCGCCGGGCTGTCGAACAGAATCTCGCAGGCGACCTCGAATCCTTCGGCCGGCGTCAGGCGTGCGCGCTTGCCGCCGTCGGCGACCTCGATCGGATCGAGGATCTCCAGATAGCGGCGCGGCGCTTGCTGGGTCCGGCGGTCCGCCCGGTCGAGACTGGCGATGAACCCCGCCGCCGAGCCGTCGAGGATCGGAACCTCCGGGCCGCCGATCTCCACCGTCGCATTGTCGATCCCCAGCGCGCAGAGCGTGGCCATCAGATGTTCGACGGTGGCCACGGTCACCCCGGCGGGGTTGCCGATCACCGTCCCCAGGCGGGTTCCGCAGACCGCGTCGGCCCTGGCCGGAACCCGATTGTCACGGTCGGTGACGTCGGTGCGGACAAAGACCACGCCCGCGCCGGGCGCGGCCGGCCGGATGACCACCCGCGCCTCGGCGCCGGTATGGACCCCGATTCCACTAAAGCGGGCCGGCGCGGCAAGGGTGTGTTGCAGGTCCGGTGACAGCAAAGGCGCACTCCATCACAAGCCCCAAGGGCTGCTGTATGCGCAGCGTCGAATCGCCGCAAGACACGTCCTGTTTCTCGATGTTTCGTCGTAACCGCCTGAATAAAGACATGATTCAGAAGCGGATCGCCTTCCCCGCCCGTCAGTTGGCGAGTCGCCGCAGGAACGAGGGGATTTCCAGATCCTCGCCTTCGTCGGCGGCGGGATCCTCCGCCGGCTCGTAGGCCGGCTGGGCGGCGGCCGATGAACGGCTGGGCGGCGCGCTCCTGGCCGCGGCTTCCTGCCGTCGTCCGCCGAACAGGCTCAGCCAGCCGCCCTTCTGCCGCCGGTCGTCGGCGTAGTGGCTGGGCGCGAACAGGGGCTCCTCGTCCTCGGCGACCGAAGGATCGACGATCCTGGCCACCGGCTGGAGGGTGCGCAGCTGCGCCGATTCGGCGAAGCCGAAATCGGGCTGATGAACCTGGGCCGCCGGCGCGGGCGCCTCGCCCTCGATGGAAAAGCTGGCCGCCCGCAGGGATTCGAACACCCTGGGCTGCGAGGCGAACACCGGCTCGGGTTCGGCGGCCTGGACGTGGACCGGCTCGGGTTCCGGCGTCGGAGCCTGAGCGGCCGGCCGCCAGGACGCCTGCGCGGCCGGCGCGATCGCCTCGGCGCGGCGGTGAAGCTGGCCGTGCTCGATGGCCGCGATCGAAGAGCCGTCCATGCCGGTGGCGACCACCGAAACCCGGATCATCCCCGCCAGACTGGGATCGAAGGCGGCGCCGAAGATGATGTTGGCCTCCGGATCGACCTGTCCGGAGATGGCGTTGGCCGCCTCGTCGACTTCCAGCAGGGTCATGTCGAGACCGCCGGTGATGTTCACCAGCACCGCCTTGGCGCCCTTCAGGGTGATCTCGTCGAGCAGCGGATTCTGGATCGCGTTCTCGGCCGCCAGCAGGGCGCGGCCCTCGCCGGTCGCCTCTCCGGTGCCCATCATCGCCTTGCCCATCTCGGTCATCACCGTGCGCACGTCGGCGAAGTCGAGGTTGATCAGGCCCGGCAGCACCATCAGGTCGGTAATCGAGCGCACGCCGGAGTGCAGCACCTGGTCGGCCATGCCGAAAGCTTCGGCGAAGGTGGTCCGCTCGTTGGCGACGCGGAAGAGGTTCTGGTTGGGGATGACGATCAGGGTATCGACATAGCGCTGCAGCTCGGCGATGCCGGCGTCGGCCAGGCGCATGCGGTGGCGGCCCTCGAAATGGAACGGCTTGGTCACCACCCCGACGGTGAGGATGCCGCGTTCGCGGGCGCACTTGGCGATGATCGGCCCGGCCCCGGTGCCGGTGCCCCCGCCCATGCCGGCGGTGATGAACACCATGTGCGCGCCGTCGAGATGCTCGCCGATCTCCGGCGCCGATTCCTCCGCCGCCGACATGCCGACCTCCGGGTGGGCGCCCGCCCCCAGCCCCTGGGTCACGTGCATGCCCAGCTGGATGCGGCGGTCGGTCTTGGAGAACGCCAGCTGCTGGGAATCGGTGTTGGCGACCACGAACTCGACGCCTTCGAGCTTGGCGTCGATCATGTTGTTCACCGCGTTTCCGCCCGCCCCCCCGACGCCGAAGACGACGATGCGGGGCTTCAGTTCCTTGGCCTGTGGAGCATACACCTTGAACGTCATTGGGACCGCCGGCCTCCGTCGTGGCAATGGGGGATACCGCCCGGCTTTACGCGCGAACGGCTCCGCTTGAATGGTGATGATTGAGCAACCACCATCCTTAATCTTGCGTTAACCGCATAATCTGAGTCGGGGCCTGGTCGAGGCGTTCCGACCGGCTTTTCGGAGCGCGGTGTTTCACCGGCCCCCTACAGATTGTCCCGCAGCCACGCCGCCGCCTTGGTGACCACGTTGGCGCGGGGATCGATGGGCAGGGAGGGGCGGGGCGTGCCGCCGGGGCGCTTGGGGCCGGCTTCCCGGGGTCCGAACGCGGCCCGGTGCAGGACGCCGGCGGCCGAGCAGAAGGCCGGACCGGAGGCCGCGTCGGCCAGGTGCGGCACCCGCCGGGGCCTGCCCAGGCGCACCGGCCGGTCGAACACCCGCACGGCCACCTCGCGCACCCCGGCGAGCTGGCTGGCCCCGCCGGTGAGCACGATGCCGGCCCCCGGCGCGCCCAGGGCGCCCGCCGCCCGCAGCCGCTCCTTGATCAGTTCCAGGGTTTCTTCCACGCGCGGCGCGATGATCCCCTTGAGCAGGGAGCGCGGCGCGGTCACCGGGCCGGCCCCCGGATCGTCGCCGCGCGGCGGGGCCTCGATCATCTCGCGATCCTCGTTGGCCGAGGCGATCGCCGAGCCGTGCAGGGTCTTGATCCGCTCGGCCCCGGCCATGGTCGTGGAAAGGCCGCGGGCGACGTCCTGGGTGACGTGCGAGCCGCCCACCGCCAGGCTGTCGATGTGGATCAGCGAGCCGCCGGAATAGACCGCCACCGAGGTCGATCCGCCGCCCATGTCGATGCAGATCGCCCCCAGCTCCATCTCGTCCTCTTCCAGGGCCGCCAGGGCCGAGGCGAACGGCGCGGCGACCACCCCCTCGAACTGCAGATGGGCGCGTTCGACGCAATGGCCGATGGTCTGAAAGACGTTCTCGTTGATCGACACCACCAGCAGATCGAGGTCCAGCGACCGGCCGATCATCGCCCTGGGATCCTTGATCCCGCGCTGGCCGTCCACCGACCAGGCGATCGGGCGCAGATGGATCACCGTCCGTCGGCCGAGCTTCAGGCCCGCCGTCGCCACCCCGATCGCCCGGGTGAGATCGTGGTCGCCGATCGCCCGGCCGCCGAGGGATATCCGCGAGTTCGCCCGGCAGCTGGCCAGCTGGCCGCCGGCGGTGGACACCGTCACCCCCTGGACGCTGACGCCGGCCATGGTCTCGGCCCGCTCCACCGCCCGGGCGATGGCCCCCGTCGCCTCGTCCATGTCGACCACCGCGCCGCCGCGCACCCCGTGCGACTGGACATAGCCGACGCCGGCGGCGGTCAGGGTCCGGTCGCCGCGCCGCACCCCCTCGGGCTTCATGATAAAGCAGGCGACCTTGGAGGCTCCCAGATCCACCGCCGCGACGACCCCGGAACGGCCGAGATTGGCCTTCAGCGCCTCCCGGTTCTCCCGTCGCTCGGCCCGCGCCGGCGCCGGCGCCTCGCGCTCAAGGACATCGTGGCTCATGTTCACACCCCTCCGGAAGACAGCACCGGCGCGGCGCCTTCGCGCGGCCGCACCACGACCATGGCCGGGTCGCGCAGATCGATGCGCGCCAGGCCCAGTTCCAGCACCCGCGACTTGGCGTCCAGATCGTCCAGGCGCGCGAGCGCCGCCGCCTCGCCGTCGGCGGGCAGCTGGATCAGGCCGCCGTCCTTGAGGCGAAGATCCCAGCGCCGCCGATCGACCCGGACCAGCGCCTCCAGGCGATCGCGCAGCCGCGGCCGCGAGGCGATCTCCGGCAGAATCGGCCCGAAGGCGAGGTTGGCGCCGCCGCCGACCACCAGCGGCAGATCGGCGTACCGGGCCGGATCGGCCTTGGCGACCACGGCCCCGTCGGCGGCGACCACGGCGGTGCGGCCGCCATGTTCCCACACCGCCATCAGCGGTCGCTGGTCGATGGCGATGACCACGGCGCCCGGCAGCAGGCGGATGATCCGCGCCCGCCGGACCCACGCCACCTTTTCGACCCGCGCTCTCACCGCGTCCAGGTCGAGCCCGAGGATCGAGCTTCCCGGCCGCAGAGCGGCGGCCTGGAGGATCTCCTTCTGGGCGGCCGGCGAGGCGCCCTGGAGACGAACGGCGGTGATAGCGAAGCCGAGACTGGCCAGGCGGCTGTCCGCCGCCGCGCCGGCCGACGCGGCCAGCCGCGAGCCGCGTCCACCCGTCGCCAGGACGGCGGCGACGATGATCGCCAGGACCAGTGAAGCCCCGGCGGCGGCGGCGGCGCGCGGCAGGCCGGAACGCTGGGCGGCGTCGAATTTGGAGACCCCATGGCGCGCCGCGCGCGGCGCGCGTGGACGCGCCGGATTAACGGCGGGCGGTTTGGTCCGGAGTTTGGCGGATCCCCGCCGCCCCCCCCGCAACGCCGCGGGCATGCCCATCCTCCGTGATCCAAAGCACCAGGTCGTCGAATCCCAGCCCCACGTGAGCCGCCTGCTCCGGGACCAGGGAGGTGGGCGTCATGCCGGGCTGGGTATTGACCTCCAGAAGGACCAGAAGGCGGTTAACGTCGTCATAACGAAAGTCGCTTCGGGTAACGCCCTGGCAACCCAGCGCGGCGTGGGCCGTCCGCGCCTGTTCCATCGCCGCCGCCGCGATCTCGTCGGCAATCCGCGCCGGAAGGATGTGCACCGAGCCGCCTTGGCCGTATTTCGCCTCGTAGTCATAGAAGCCCGTGCGGGCCTCGATCTGCGTCACCGCCAGCGCCTTGCCGCCCAGCACCGTCACCGCCAGCTCCAGGCCGGCCACATAGGGCTCGATCATCACCGCCTCGCCGAACGTCCAGGATGGCGAGAGCAGTTCCTCCGGCGGCGCGTTGGCGCCCTCGAAAACCCGGAACACCCCCACCGAGGATCCCTGTGCATTGGGCTTGACCACGTAGGGCGGGGCCATGACGTGCGCCCGCCCGGCCTCGAAGCGGTTGTAGAGGCCGCCGCCGGGAACCCGCACGCCGGCCGCCGCCATCACCGCCTTGGCCTTGGCCTTGTCCATCGCCAGGGCCGAGGCCAGCACCCCGCAGTGGGTGTAGGCCAGCGCCAGGGTCTCCAGCACCCCCTGCACGCAGCCATCCTCGCCCCACGCCCCATGCAGGGCGTTGAAGCAGACGTCGGGCGAAAGAGCGGTCAGCACCGCGGCGATGTCCCGCCCCGCATCGACCCGCGTCACCCGCGCGCCCAGCCGCTCAAGCGCCTCGGCGCACGCCCGCCCGGAGACGAGACTGACCTCCCGCTCCGGCGAAAGGCCGCCCATCAACACCGCGACGTGGCGTCCGGAAAGCGGCGGTCGGCTCATGGCGGCGTCTCTCGCCCGATTCGTTTGATCTCCCATTCCAGAGTCACCCCTGTCCTCGCCGCCACGTCCGCCCGCGCCGCTTCGCCGAGGGCTTCCAGATCGGCCGCCGTGGCCTCGCCGGTGTTGATCATGAAGTTGGCGTGCAGATCCGAGAACATCGCCCCGCCATGGCGCCTTCCACGCCAGCCGGCTTCGTCGATCAATCGCCAGGCCGAATGTCCGGGGGGATTCCTGAACGTCGAACCGCCGGTCTTCTCCCGGATCGGCTGCGTCGCCTCGCGCCGCGCCGTGATCTCCGCCATCCGTGACTGGATGGCGGCGGGATCGTCGCGATGGCCCTGAAAGGTCGCTCTGGTCCAGATCGTCCCCGGCGCCGCGCGGCTGGCCCGGTAACTGTATGCCAAGGCCTCGACACCCGTCGTCCCGCCATGGGAATCGGCGGTCAGCAGCACGTCCTTGGTTTCCCGCCCGTAGCAGCCGGCGTTCATCGTCACCGCCCCGCCGACGGTTCCGGGAATGCCGGCGAAGAACTCCAGACCCGCGATCCCGGCCCGCGCCGCGGCTCTCGCCACCGCCGCGTCGAGGGCGCCGGCGCCCGCCGTGATCCGCGCCCGGTGGTCATCGACCTCGACGCCCGCGAACGCCCTCCCCGCCAGCCGGATCACCACACCTTCGACGCCCCTGTCCCTGACGATGAGGTTGGAGCCCACGCCCAGCACCGTGCGGGGAACGGCGTCCGGCAGCGACCGCAGGAGATCGCCGAGATCGGCCTCGTCGGCCGGCAGAAACAGCGCCTCCGCCGGCCCTCCCACCCGAAACCAGGTGAACGGCCCCAGCGGCTCCTCGAAGAGCAGCCGGCCACGCACCGCCGGAAGATCGTCGCGCCAGGTCACCGCGCGCCTCCCTCCCCCCTCACCCCTTTGGCATTCACCCATCTCGGAGACCACGACCCAAAGCTCCTCCACCGTAGGGGGAGGGGGACCGCCTCGCCGAAGGACGAGGGGGTGGAGGGGGTATTCAACCGCCGTCGGCGTTGCTGAGAACCCCCTCCGTCACGGCGCGAGAGGGCACCGCGCCACCTCCCCCTACGGTGGAGGAACTGGTCTTTTGACTGCGAAAATGTGTGAATCCGGCCGCCCCTCATCCCGCCGCCTCCAACTGCCCGGGCAACGCCTGCGCCCAGGCGGTGATGTCGCCGGCCCCCAGGAAGATCACCAGGTCCCCCGGGCGCGCCGCCGCGGCGACCATCGCCGGCAGATCGCCCGGGCTCTCCAGGACCCTGACGTCGCCATGGCCGTGGCCGCGCAGCCCCGCCGCCAGTCCGTCGCGATCGGCCCCGGCGATCGGCGCCTCGCCGGCCGGATAGACGTCGGCGACGATCACCGTATCGGCGTCGCCGAAACAGGCGCGGAAGTCTTCGAACAGGCTCGCCAGCCGCGAATAGCGGTGCGGCTGGACGACCGCGATCACCCGGCCGGCGGTGACCGCCCGGGCCGCCGCCAGCACGCTGGCGATCTCCACCGGATGGTGGCCGTAGTCGTCGATGATCCGCACCCCCCGCGCCACGCCGGTGGTGGTGAACCGCCGCCGCACTCCGCCGAACCCCGCCAGACCGGCGCGGATCGCCGCCTCGCCGACGCCCAGTTCGCGGGCCACGGCGATCGCCGCCAGGGCGTTGAGTACGTTGTGCCGCCCGGCCATCGGCAGCGTCAGCCCGATCAGCGCCCCCCCGCCCTCGATCGATGCGTCGAAACGCGCCCCTTCCGGCCCCATGGAGAGGTTCCCCGCCCGCACCCGCGCCACATCGCCGAAGCCGTAGGTGATCACCCGCCGGTTCTCGATCCTCGCCGCCAGTTCGGCGACGTCGGGGTCATCGACGCACAGGGCGGCGAAACCATAGAAGGGAATGTTCTCCACGAAGGCCAGGAAGGCGTTCTTCAGCGAGGCGAAGTCGCCGTGGTGATCCAGGTGCTCGGGATCGATGTTGGTCACCACCGCCGCCGTCGCCCGCAACCTCGTGAACGTCCCGTCGCTCTCGTCGGCCTCGACCACCATCCACTCGCCGGTCCCGACCTTGGCGTTGGCGCCGTAGGCGTTGATCACCCCGCCGTTGATCACCGTCGGATCCAGGCCGCCGGCGTCGAGCAGGGCGGCGATCAGGGACGTCGTGGTCGTCTTGCCGTGGGTGCCACCGACCGCGACGGAGAACTGCAGCCGCATCAGCTCGGCCAGCATCTCGGCCCGCCGGACCAGGGGAACGCGCCCCGCCCGCGCCGCCGTGATCTCCGGATTGTCGGCCTTCACCGCGCTGGAGACCACCACCGCCGAGGCCCCCTCGGCATGGGCCGCCGCATGGCCGAGGAAGATCTTCGCTCCCAGTCCGGCCAGGCGCTCGGTATGGGCGCTGGCCTTGGCGTCGGAACCCTGAACGCGATAGCCCAGGCGCAGCATGATCTCGGCGATCGCGCTCATGCCGATGCCGCCGATGCCGACGAAATGCACCGGGCCGATTTCGAACGGGGTTGGGCGGCGGTTCACGGCCCCGAGGCCTATCGCAAATCCTTGCGCGCGGGAAACCCCGCTCGCGCCGCTCTCTCGCCGCCGTGACCATCCCCGCGTCGAAGTCCGCCGGCGGCGCCGGATCGTCCGGGCGCGGCCCCAGCGACAGGCCCCACCAGCCGACGTCGCGCCAGGCGCCGAGCTTGAATCCGACCCGTCGATAGACGCCGATGGCCACGAAACCCATCGCCTCGTGCAGCCCGACGCTCCCTGGGTTGGGCAGGGTCACGCCACCGTAGGCGTTGTGGAATCCCTGCAGCCGCAGAACCTCCAGCAGCACCGTATAGAGCGACCGTCCGACGCCCTGGCGGTGGGCGCCGGCCGCGACATAGACAGCGGTGTCCACCGACCACCGGTAGGCCGGCCGCTCGCGGTGCGCGCTGGCGTAGGCGTAGCCCAGCACCTCGCCGTCCCGCTCGTACACCAGCCACGGAAGACGCCGCAGGATCTCCGCCAGCCGCGCCGCCATCTCCGCGGCGCCCGGCGGATCGGCCTCGAACGAGATCGCCGTATCGGTGACAAAGGGCGCGTAGATCGCCGCCACCGTCGCGGCGTCCCGGCTCGACGCCGGCCGGACCCGATCGATCGCATCGGTCATCGGCTTGCCCTCCTTCCCGACAGCCGAACTCACCGGGAACCCCTACCTGATTTCGAATCGCCCCGCGCGCCAGACGCAAATGGGGACCTGATCGAATTCGCCCCCTGGCGAACTTCGTTCATGTCCAGACGCAAATGGGGACTTGATCGAATTCGCCCCTTGGCGAACTTCGTTCATGTCCCCTGATTTGCGCGCCCCGACCCCGACCGGAGCCCCGCCGCCGCCCCCGCGCCGTCCGCCGTCCTCAGACGTCGTGCGGACCCAGCCCCGCCCGCGCCTCCTCAAGCGCGCGGTACTCGGCCTCCAGCTCCGCGATCACCCCGCGATCGTCGGCGCCGCCGCCGATGCTCGATGGAGACCGGAGAATCTCCAGTTCCCGGCGCACCCTGTCGATGGCCTCGTCCAACTGCGCGCGAAGCGGCTTTTCCGACTCTGACATTCGCCTTCTGTATCAGCCGGACGAGGCAGCCGCGCGTCAATTTCGCCGGCGGAAGCACTGGGATCTGGGCGCGGCGGCCCTATCCGTTGACGGTTTTGTTTCGGAGCGCGGGGTTTGTCAGCCCGCTCTTTTCTCGACCTCATTCCACATCTTCGCCACCCTCGGCACGATTCAATGGGGTCCGGGCGGGAAGCGCGGGAAGATATGGATTTGATCAGCGCGACACTCTCGCCGATCGACGCCTGCACTACGTCGTTGACCTGGCGGGTCATGGTGAACTCGACCGCGAAGCCGGCCTTTTTCAGCGCGGCGATCATGGCGCCGTCGGCCCGGTTCGCGGCTGATCTGGCGAAGTGCTTGGCGATCTCCGGCGCGAGATCGTCGAAGCGGCGGGTCCATCAGCGCCCGAGGCGGCGCATCTCGGCTTGAAGGCGCCGCGCGGGTGAGCCGGGCTGTCCGGCGTCGTCCATGGCCATCTCCGGCTCGTTGGCGCGATAGGCCGCCTTGAGGAAATAGATCAGCGAGCGGTGCATCTCGCCGATCAGGGCGTCCAGGCGACGGCGGTATTGCGCCTCGAGGCCGAGGTTGGGACGGATCGGCGAGAGGGTGACGGGCTTCATCGGGTGACCTCGTAGCGCCTCACTAAACCCCGCTGCCGATCCTCTATACTGCCTCCGCGAAATTGGCCGATGTCGAACATCGCCGCGTGTGGAGCGCCCTTGCCGCTTCCGTGCACCACCCAAGCCGGAAACTGGCCCAGTCGCTTTCGCCTGCCATCGCGCAGCGTGAAGGTGGCCGCCCCTTCGATCCATATCACTCCGTGGTCGGGACCAAGGTCGAGCCATTTTCCGTGGAACCATGCCGACTCTCCATCGGCCGTGACCGAAACTCTTATGCCCGGCGCTTTGCGTTCCTCGCCAGGCGCGATGCCGAAGAAGTGCGGCATCTAGTCCGCGTCGTCGTCTTCGGAGCGCTTCTCCGGAGGCTCGGAAGGCTCGGGATCGTGCGCCCCGTCTTCGGGGTCGAGAAACCTGAATTTTATGGGCTCATCGAAAAAACGAGGATAGCCGCTAGTCATGTTCCAGCCTCACCGACAGGATGCGCCTCTTTGCGTCCCACTTTTCTATCACGAATTTCGCCCCGCGCCCAATCAAGACCTCGGCTTCGTCGGGAGCATCGCTGTATTTTGCAACATCGCTGGCGCGCGATCCGGCGGGCGCGACGATATGAAGGACCATGTTCGAGTTGGAGACTTGGGCGAACTTTTCAGCTTCCTCCTGACTGGCGCTCGATGACAGGAACTCGTCGCACTGAAATCTTTCCCCCTTCTTCAGCCTGCCGGACTCCGTCAGTTCCTTGGTTGGCGCGCTTGGCAATCCACGAAACACCTTGGTTTCGACCCGGAGCCGGTTGCCATCGATGGCGGAATCGAGACCCTTGGCGATGGTTTCGTGTTCGGCCGACAGGGGCTTGCCCGCGCGCAACAGTGCGTTGATTGGCCGGTAGGCGGCCCCGGTGTAAGCCTTGACCGCCGAGCGCTGCTCGGGATCGAATCCTTTCGCCTCGGCCAATCCCCCGCCGCCCGGACCGAATTGGCCCTTGTTGCTCGGCTGGCCGCGAGGATGCTCGCTCTCGATGAATCTCGCGTCGCTCGCGCGCTCCTGAGCTTTCGGCTCGGCGGTCCTGGAGGGGTCGGACAGTAGCGACGGGTCTTGTTCAGCCTCCGGCGGATCGGGAACATCGTCCACGTCGAGGCCGTGGTAGGGGCTCGCCTCGTCTCGCGCGACGCGGGCTCGGACCTCTATCGGGGCCAGAACGCCGGCGTTGATCAATTCGACGTCGCTATCCACGTCCGTCTTGCGGTTCGCGGTCCTGGCGGTTTCGTCCAACTCCCACAGATCCGGGAAATCGAAGCCGATCGCCGGATCAATCTCGCCGAACAGGTGAAGCTGGACCACATCGATCATCGTCCGGAGATGCTCGCTGAAGAGGTGGACCTGGAGGGATTTGATCGTCGAGTAGAACGCGCGGACCTCCGGCTCGGCGGTGGCGTTCAGGCCCGACGGCGTGATTCCGAGCAGGAAGATCAGCGGGATCCCGGATACGCTGGCCATCTGCTCTTGCGCCTGAGCCTGGAGGTGGTCGAGCGTGCCGAGCGGCGCGGAGACGTTCTGGAACTCCTCGCGATCCTTGTCGATCGTCATCAGGCCGCGGTTGTCGCGCATCATCGAGAAGATCGCGGCGCGGGTGTTGATCGCCTCGGCGCCGCCCTGATTCACCACGACCGACATGTCGGTCGCCAACACCATCACCGAGAAGGCGGGCACGATGTCGGACACGCTCTGGCGCGTCCTGATCCAGTTCTGCACGTAGGGCATCGCCTGTTGAGACATCGACAGGCCGGCAAACGCGTAGGCCGGCTTGAGGATGTCCGGGACCTGGGCGGAAATGAAGGTCAGGAGCCGGGTGCGGTGGACCGCCTCGCCCATGACGTACCAGGACGACGGACGGTAGAAGTCCCGCCGGAGGGGCTTGCTGGCGTTGTAGGCGTTGGGATAGGTCCACAGCGGCTCGACGACGCGCAAGCCCTTCAGCGCCCCCTTGCCGATCTTGCCGGGATGAACGGCGAGCGGAAGGGCGTTGTCGTCGTCATCGCCAAGATCAATGAAGACCTGCCCGCGACCGAAAAAACCATCGAGTTCGGCCGCCCGTCGCTTCAATTAAGCCCGGGCAACAAAGCCCGGGAAGAGCGTGTCGATATTCTGCATGAAGGCGTTCGAGTTCTTGCTTCAATTAAGCCCGGGCAACAAAGCCCGGGAAGAGCCGATGACGAGGACGACCGATCGGACAAGGTGAAGGCTTCAATTAAGCCCGGGCAACAAAGCCCGGGAAGAGTCCGGCTTCGACGGCGCATCCGACCGCGCTGGCCGCGCTTCAATTAAGCCCGGGCAACAAAGCCCGGGAAGAGAACATCGATCTCTCGATCGACGTCAGCCGGTTCTCGCCTTCAATTAAGCCCGGGCAACAAAGCCCGGGAAGAGGTGGGTTCGGTGGGTTCGGTCCCTATTAAGTCGCGGACCTTCAATTAAGCCCGGGCAACAAAGCCCGGGAAGAGGGGATAGGCGTTGCCGGAGCTTCACGACTGACCCTCCCTTCAATTAAGCCCGGGCAACAAAGCCCGGGAAGAGGCGGCGAGGTCGCTCGACGACTGCGCCGGCCCGACCCCCCTTCAATTAAGCCCGGGCAACAAAGCCCGGGAAGAGGCCTCATCCGAGGATGAGGGGAAGATGGGCAAGCGCACCTTCAATTAAGCCCGGGCAACAAAGCCCGGGAAGAGGTCGAGCCCTCGGTGAGCGTGCCGGTGACGCCCGCCAGGCCTTCAATTAAGCCCGGGCAACAAAGCCCGGGAAGAGCCGCCGTGATGGGATGGGCCGCGAGCCTGGATTTCGCGCCTTCAATTAAGCCCGGGCAACAAAGCCCGGGAAGAGCTTGACATGGCTCGGCCGGGGATGGCGCCCCCCACCCCCTTCAATTAAGCCCGGGCAACAAAGCCCGGGAAGAGGCGGCCGGATCCAGCGGCAGGACGGCGATGCCGAGCCTTCAATTAAGCCCGGGCAACAAAGCCCGGGAAGAGAGCCGGGCGCGGTCTTGCTTCCACTGTTGGATGTGATCCTTCAATTAAGCCCGGGCAACAAAGCCCGGGAAGAGGCGAAGAGGTTCGGATAGGTCGGCGCGCCGGCGGTGCCTTCAATTAAGCCCGGGCAACAAAGCCCGGGAAGAGGCCATCGCCATCGCCTGGAGCGGCTATGACCTCGGCGTCCTTCAATTAAGCCCGGGCAACAAAGCCCGGGAAGAGTCGTCGGCTCGCTCTACTGGCTGGACAAGCGGCCGGACCTTCAATTAAGCCCGGGCAACAAAGCCCGGGAAGAGGTCAATGTAGTCTATTGATATCATTGACATTCTAGACCTTCAATTAAGCCCGGGCAACAAAGCCCGGGAAGAGGGAGGTCGAGATGATCCCCTCCAATTCCGGCCCGGTCCTTCAATTAAGCCCGGGCAACAAAGCCCGGGAAGAGCTTGGCAGGTGAGTGACGCGCCGGTGAGATCGAGCGCCTTCAATTAAGCCCGGGCAACAAAGCCCGGGAAGAGGCCTGGGCGCTGGGCCGCGCGGGCTGGATAGAGGTCCTTCAATTAAGCCCGGGCAACAAAGCCCGGGAAGAGGGCTTGGTTCGGCGATGGGCTTGGCCGGTCATCCCGGCCTTCAATTAAGCCCGGGCAACAAAGCCCGGGAAGAGGGCGGTGAAGGCGACCGAGGATCATATCGCGGCGTTGCGCCTTCAATTAAGCCCGGGCAACAAAGCCCGGGAAGAGGCGCCTTGGCCCGCGACCACGGCATCGCGGTGTAGCTGAACCTTCAATTAAGCCCGGGCAACAAAGCCCGGGAAGAGACCCCGTCTGGAAAACGGAGCAGGGCGACGGGCTTGGGACGGTGAATGCGAGCGCTCCGCCGATGATTGCGGCCCGGCCCGGAAAGGGGCGCGGGCGCGAGTTTCACGATAGCAAAGAACATGAGACAACTCAACAACCTGGCGTCGGGCGAGCGGTGACCGGCGTTTTGTCCGCGCCGCACCTCTCGCCGAGCGCGGGCAGCTTTAGCCGGGATCGTCGCCGGCCACCAGTGGCCCCCGGCGGGCCGCGCCCGCGCGGTCACGTGCGCCTGAATCGCCATTCGTCGAACACGGCGGGAAGGACGAAGTCGGCAAGCGCCGCGGCGCGCGTCTCTCCCAGTTGCGAGCCGACCAGATCGCCGACGTGATCGACGAACGCGCGGAACTCATCCCAGGTCGCCGGGGCCGGCATCCCGGCAACCACCCGGCAGGCGACCTGGTTGGCGACCAGGCATCGCAGGTCGTCCAGCTGGAAATCGTCGCCGTCGGTCCCGATCTCCGCCGCCTCCGGCCGCGCGCCACCGATATAGGAAATGCACTCGATCCAGTCGCTGAACGCCCTGGCGCGTATCTCGCGTTCCTCGGGGGTGTTCGGAGGCAATTTGAACAACTCGCTCATCATCCGGTCTCCATCTATCTCGCGTGCCATTTCAGGAGCAATGATTCTATCACGATGGCGGAGCGGTGACTAGTATTTTCGTAGCGGTCGCGTGAACGGCCGACCACTGAAATCTCGCTCTAGTCGTAACCGTGTCGGACTGTCGGTGGCCGATGACCGGCCTTTCGAGGCGATGGCGGCGCTCCGCACTTGATCTCTTCTAACTGTCGCTTGAAATCGACTTGACGACCGGCCGCCATGTCCGCGGCGCCCGACGATCCCGGGCGGCGACCGCCCGGCCGCCGCCGCGGCCCCTTCTTCAGATCACCACCGCCCGCCGTTCGATGGCCTCGAAGGTCTTGCCCAGGCTCTCCACCGCCAGCTCGACGTCCTCGGCCGGGCCGAGGTCGAGGATGATCACATGGTCGGTGGCCGGATCGATCAGGCCCTCCAGGACCATCGCCATCTCCGACCGCCGCCCGCCGTCCAGGCGGCAATGGAAGACCGACAGCTGCAGCCAGCGGCCATAGCCGTGCATGGTCTTGAACACCTTGCGCCATACCCTCGGCTGGGAAATGTCGTAGGCCACGACGTAGGCGTGCTCGGCGTTGGAGCGGCGCGGGGGCGACGGCACGGCCCCGTCACCTCGGCAGATAGTGGGGATAGTCGGGGATTTCGCCCAACAGCCAGCGGGCGAACAGCCGCGCCTGGACCTGGATCAGCCGGCGCATTGAAACCTGATAGCCGAACACCGGATGGGTGGTCTCCTGATCCAGGCGCCGTTCGTAGGCGGCGATCAGGTTGCGGCGCGCGCCCGGCTTGAGATTGCAGCCGCCGGCGGTGGAGACGAAGTCGCCCGGTCCCAGTTCGCCGTTGTTGAGCGCCATCAGCACCGCCGAATCGGCGATCAGTGAGCGGTAGGGCTCGATCAGGTCGAGGCTCAGCGACGGACGCCCCGGCCGCTCGACGTGATAGAAGCCTTTCCAGGGATCCAGGCCGACGGTCGCCAGCGCGCCGGTGAAGGTCCGCGTCAGCACCGCGTAGCTGAGCGACAGGCAGGCGTTGACCGGATCGGTGGGCGGGCGCCGGTTGCGCTGCTCGAAGGCGAAGGCCGGCAGGGCCGAGACGGTCTCGGTGAAGAGGCTCGGAAAGGCGCGGAAATAGAGCGCCGCCGCCTCGCCCTCGAGCCCCAGCAACTCGGCGGTCTCCTCGGCCCGCTCGGCCCGGCCGGCGAGGATCGCCAGGCGCGCCAGGGGCGTGCCGCGATCGGCGTCCGCCCCGCGCCAGTTGCGCCTGAGGAAAGTGCGCTGGTTCCTGATCTTGGCCGCCACCAGGGTCCTGGCGAAGGCCAGGCGCCGGGCGGCATCGGCGGCCAGGGCGTACTGGGCGGTGCGGATGGCGGCGCTGCGCGGTCCCTGGCCGCCGGTCGCGCCCATGAACCAGAAGCCCGACGACATCCACGAGATCGGCGTCTCGCGCCGCAACAGCTCGTGCACCGCCGGGGTGGTCAGGCTCACCGGCCCGGCCAGCACCAGTTCGGAGACCTCGTCGAGGGCGATCCTGCGGTCGGCCTCGCCCTCGATCTGGACCACCAGGGTGGCGTCGCGCTTGGTCACCCGGGCGCCCGGGGTCTGGACATAGAGCGGCAGGGCCGGCCTTGCGGCGGGCGGCGGGGTGCGCGGGATCGCCCCCTTGCGGAACCAGTTGACTTCGTCGGGCAGGCAGATCGGCAGCAGGGAGCAGCGCACACACTTGGGCGAATGGTCGAGCGGCGGCGGCGGCCGGCCGGCGGCCACGGTCAGGCGCAGGTCCGAGGCCGCGCGCAGGGTGGTGGCGATCAGTTCCGGCGTCAGCGGGACGCGCACCCGCTCACGGCTGTCGGCGAACCACAGGGCGCCCTCGTCGCAGACATAGCCGGCGTCGCGCAGCAACAGACCCTGGACGCAGACCTGGACCTGCTCGGGCATGTAGGCGCCCTCGGCGATGTGCGGACGCTTGCCGGTCTTGACGTCCACCGGGATGACCACGCCGTCCTCGGCCTCCAGGATGTCGATCTCGGCGGCCAGGCCCAGACGCTCGGAAGCCAGGGACAGGCGCCGCGTCTTCAGCGTGGTCTCCTCGGTCATGGCGTCCGGCGCCGGCAGGGCGGGGGCGCGGCCCTCGGCGGTGGCCCGGTGGGCGCGATTGCCGGCAGCGGTGTCGGCGTTGCCGGCCCACTCGCCCTGGCCCCACTCCAGGAACGCCAGGCGCGGGCAATAGACCCACTCGTTGACCATCCGCGCCGGCACGAGCAGATCCTCGACGCCGGCCGCCGGCGCCATCAACGCCAGCTCGCCCTGGACCGGCCTGGCTTCGCTGGCGTCCGTGTCGCTCTGGGACATGCGCGGTCCCCCCTCGGGGCTGGCTGCATGAAGCGGGCCGGGGAAGCGTTCGGAGCGCGGGGTTTGTCAGCCCGCTCTTGCTCTTCGACCGACCGCCTGTTCTCGACCCGAAGGGCGGGCTGGAAGCCCGCGCTACGAGGCGGGGATGACTTCAGGCGCACGAGAGGCGTTCTGGTATAACGTCGAGCGATCGCCCCGGCGCGACGAACGCTGCACCTGGGGGCTATCCCGCCCGGGCCTAATTGATGGAGTTTTCGATGCCGGTGAGCGACGACGATTTCAAGAACGTGTTGGCCGGTCTCGAACAGGCGAAGGCCTACCTCGACGGAACCGCCGACCTGAGCGGCTATCGCGTGCACATGCCCAAGCACGTGAACGTCAAGACCATCCGCCGCCGCCTGGGCCTCACCCAGCCGGCCTTCGCCGCCCGCTTCGGCTTCTCGGCCGGCGCGGTGCGCGACTGGGAACAGGGCCGCAAACAGCCGGAAGCCAGCGCCCGCGTCCTGCTCACGGTGATCGAGCGGGAGCCGGAAGCGGTCAGCCGGGCGCTGGGGAGGGAGTAGAGCGGGGATCGGCTGCGCAATCCTGACCAGAGCGACCGGGCGCTTGCCATGTACGCCAATATGGCGTACAGCTCGCCGGCACGGAACCAGGAATTCCCGATGGCCCGCAATGTCCAGCTGAAGCAGGATCGCGTGCATCTGCGCCTCGATGGGCAGACCAAGCGCAAGCTGGAGCGCGCGGCCGCCTATGAACAGCGGAGCGTCAGCGACTTCGTGCTGGCCAATGCGGTGGCGGCCGCCGAGCGGGTGATCGAGGCCCGGGACACGATCATCCTTTCGGCCCGCGACTGGGACGCCTTCCACGAGGCGTTGACCAATCCCCCTGAACCCAACGAGAGGCTGAAGGAAGCCGCGCGCCGCTATCGCGAGCGCGTCGGTGAATGAACGCCCGCTCCACATAGAGCCGCTGGGAGCGCATCACGACCGCGCCGCGTTTTCCTGCGGGGAGGCGGCGCTCGACGGCTATCTCGCTCGGCAGGCCTCGCAGGACGTCCGCCGGCGCGTGACCCGGGTCTTCGTCGCCGTCGGCGACGAGCCATCCAGGATCGATGGCTACTACACCCTGAGTGCGCTCGGTTTCGGCAAGCAGGGACTGCCCCCGCCGCTCGCCCGCCGCATGCCCCACCATCCGATCCCCGCCGCCCTGCTCGGTCGCCTGGCGGTTGATCGCCGGCGCCAGAGATGCGGCCTGGGCGAAATCCTGCTCCTCGACGCCATCCGCCGCGTGGTCGCCGTCACTGCCTCGCTCGCCGTCTACGCCATCGTGGTCGATGTCAAAGGCGCCGCCGCCGAGGCCTTCTACCAACGCTATGGCTTCCAGCCTTTCATCGACGAGCCGCGCCGGCTGTTTCTGGCAATGGAAACGGCGGAGAAATTGGGGTTGTGAGGTCGGGCAGAGCCGGTCGCCTGAATTCCATACCGCCGCCGCGGCTTTACGGAGCGCGGGCTTCCAGCCCGCTCCTTCCTAACCGCCCGGCGAAGGCCGGCGTTGTTCACGCTTTGCGGCGGGCGGCGGGCTTTCGGGACCAATGCCTGGCGAGGGCTTCGACATCGACGGCGAGCGCGCCGGCGTCGATCTCGGCCGGGTCGAAGTCGTCGCCGATCCATTCGATGATTTCTTCGTGGCGCTCGTGCCCGGGATCGGCGAGGGCCTCGAGGAAGTCGGCATAGCCCCATGGGCCGCCGCAGTCTTCGGGCGGGCAGCGACCTTCGACCTCGAGCAGAACCGGGTAGAGAGCGCCGGGGACGGGATCGAAGCGCCGCCCGATCACGATAGTGTGCTCCCAGCCGTCGCCGAAGTCGTAGATGTACTTGAAGGACTTGACGCCGGTCTCCTCCAGAAGATCGACCAGACGGGCCTTCCTGGCGTCCAGCGGGCCGTCAAAGATCCCATCCGGGTCCGGTTCGCCCCAGCCGACGCCGCGCGCGCGAAACTCATAGAGGTGATAGTTGCTCCAGCCCATGGCGGCCTGGATGACGAGGTGCAGCCGGTCGAGCTTCAAGGCGAGCGGAACCTCAAGGCGGCGCAGGACCCTGGGCTCGACGTGGTCGAGCGTGATCTTCAGGCGGGCGATGGCTTGGGCGGTCACGCCCCCAGCCTAGCCCCGCACGGGGCCTCGCGCCAACGCGTCGGCTGCTTTTTTCGTAGCTGGCGCACATGGGCGCAAATGGGGACATGATCGATTTCGCCTCTTCCTTGGCGAACTCGTTCGTGTCCCCGATTTGCGAGCGCCGTCGCCAGTGGCTGGCGCCGTGACCGGCGCAAATGGGGACATGATCGATTTCGCCTCTTCCTTGGCGAACTCGTTCGTGTCCCCTGATTTGCGAGCGCCCTCGCCGGCGGCTGACGCAAACGAGCGCCGCCGCCGGTAGCTGTCGCAAACGAGCGCGTCGCCGGTGGCCAGCGCAAATGGCGACATGATCGATTTCGCCTCTTCCTCGGCGAACTCGTTCGTGTCCCCATTTGCCAACGCTGCCGGCAGTGGCTGACGCAAACGAGCGCCGTCGCCCATGACAAAGGGCCGCGACCGCCTCCGAACGCCGCCTCCGAAATTCGCGAACCCCCTACTCCGCCGCCGCCCCGATCCGCCCGAGGATCACCCGCGCGATGACGTCGGGCTTCGCCGAGGCGTGCTGGATGTCATAGCCTACCGGCGACCCATCCTCCCCCAGATCGACCATCACGTCCTCTTCCAGTTCGATCGTGCGATGGGCCTGCAGGGGCCGCACCTCGATGTAGAGGGAATCGGTGGGGTGGTGATAGCTGGTGTTCATGGGTGGACACGCAACCCTTCGTTTCGGAGATCTGCCTACTGAAAACTTCGCCAGGGGACGGGCCGGACTCCTTTCGTCGTCCGGCCCGCTGCGCCCAGAGGCTGCGGGTTTGATCCGCCGCCAATAAATGGATCTGCTTCAATTAGGCCCAGGGCATTGGACCCCTGGGAAGATCTAGGCGACTGGCGGGGACTGTCGCCGAACCGAACAATTTTGTCAATAAATTGATCTCAAGCCTCAATGCTTGACAATTCCCTGTGCCTGCCGCTGGATTGGGCGGCAGCATCTCGGCGATTCGTGAGGCTGCTGGCGCGCTCGGGACGGCCGGCTGTAGTTGAAGCAGCCGGCCCGTTCCAACGGTTGGATCAAGCTTCAGCCAGGGCGGCTCGGCTCCTATCCCGCCGAAAGAGGCCCGCGCCAACGTGCGAATCCTTCCCCAGCAAAATCGGTCCAGCGACCGACACCGCAAAGGTCAGTTTCAGCCGAACTCGCAGTCCACCGCGTGGTCCCTCCTCCAGCGCCAGCACCTCAACGACCGGCCGCGGTAGTCCACGGCGTTCAGCCTCGCGCAGAAGATCGGTGCGGACGATATCCTCGGCGTTCTCGCCACGATGCGGGTGGCGGGTGGGGTGGTATGGCGTCAGCGAACTCCAGACTTGGCCACTTCCGAATAGCCGGTCTCCGACCTCGGGTGGGACAGGCGCTAGGTCGAATCGACCAAGGCGGCCCGCACGCAAGTCGGCTAGTCCATCGATCGCGTCCGCGAGCCACGCCAAGCGCCCAGCGGTTCCGCCGCGAATTCTCACCGACCGGTCGGCGAGGTGCGGCGCGATCACGGCCAGGCGCGCCGGGTGGCCATCGCCGCCCGGATCGGCGGCGAAAAAGAGATGTTCATGAGAGCCGCTTCTCGCCGGTCCCGTGTCGCGTCCCGCGTCGGACGTTTCGGTATGGCCGGTGAAGAAGGTCGGCAGGTTCTCGCGCCTGGCGAGCCGGCCGCCGGCCACCATCTGGGCGCGAGCCATCACCGCGTTGCGCAATGCCTGGCAAATGGCCTGGGTGTCCTCCCGCCGGAACGCGTTTTTGCCTTCAATGGTGAACAGATGCAGTCCGCGCATACCGGCCGAGTCAGCGACGGGCCGCATGACTCCCAGTCCCAACCAGCGGCCATCGCCGAGCGCGAGGGGGCCTCGCACGGCCTCGGCAAATCGAACCTCGATGTGGCGGAGGCCTCGCAAATCGAAGCGATCTCGAGAAAATCGGTCCGCACGCTCTCCGCGAAGATCGAACGGCTCTCGCTGCACGCGCACCGACCCGACTGCGGTCGTGATCCCCGCGTGGCGGGCAGCGTTCGCGACGGCGCCCGCTGCCCGGGCCTCGGCCGACGCATGGACGTTCCCGCCGGAGCGCCGCCCCTGGTTCGCGGGCAGCACGAGCGGCGTGACGCTACGCCAGACCCGCGAGGCGACCCGCCTTTCGCCAGCCCCGTAGTGGCGCAGCATGCTCCGCTCGCTCGTCGGGGCCAGAACGACGCCGATGAGTTCACCATCGGTGTCCGCTAGCTCGCGCCCGGCAAACGCCCAATCGACATCCGCGATCGGGATCGGATGGTCAGGCGGTATCTCCACCAGCACGCGGCGGATATCCGGGTCGGTGTAGCGCATGCCGATCGATGGGAGCGGCAGGATGCGCAGGCGCAGAGCCGCATCGTCAGGGCCGGCCCGCCGTCCGACCACGAACCGCTCGACCTCGGTCGGCCACGTCGAGACGAGCGCGCGGACCGCTTGGTCGCGCACGGCGACGACCAATCCCGCCGCATCCTTCAGAGGCCAGGACCGGAAGCGGGCGACGCCATCCAGGGGTTTCAGCTCGTAGAGAAGACGCACCGGCGACCGCTCATAGGCTACCGCCCGGGCGTGCGACTTCATCGGCTGGCGAAATTGGGTGGCCGCTCTTCTCCCCTCGCCGACCCGCGCGAGTCGGCCAGTGAAAGCGTCGTGGCGCCGTCGCAAGCTCTCCAGGCTTCCCCGATCTGGACAGGGAACACCGGCGGCGCCAGGGGACGCGCAGATGGACGGGCGTCTGGGCGCTCCGCCTAAAGCCACGATTCGCGCTTCACCCGCCGCCGCATCCATCACCTCGGCATGGGCGAAGGCGGCGTCGATCCCATGGCCGAGGGTGTGGAGTCTGCCGGCCAGTTCAGCCACCGCCGAAGCGGGAGTATCGTCGCCGTCGAACGTCCACAGATAGGCCGCCGGCCGGTCGGAATCGAAGACGCTGCCATGAAGCGTCTTGGAGGCGCGAATCTCGTTCAGTCGATCCGGGTCGCCCTCCTTGGTGTCGAGATCGTTGTTCGGCACGAAATAGGTAACCGGGCGGAGCGTCTTGCAGCTCGGCGCCGATACGGCGGGCGGATTCAGGCGCTCAAGCCACTCGAAGGCCGCGTCCTTCTCATCCCGCGCTTCCGCCGCCCACCGCCCGCCGTAGGCGCCCGCCACGAGCGCCTGGAACAATCTGAAGGGAGACGGCGGCCATTCGGGAACGAAGGCGCCGCCGCCGCGCATTCGTTCGCGCGTATCGCGTACGCCGTGGAAGCGGCCGTCAGGCCACCTCACTTCGATCAGCAACGCCCGGTCGCTCATGCTCGACTCTCCCGCCATCTGCCGATCGCCGCGCCTATTTGTCCTTTTTCTTCACGTCGTCCTTAGCCTTCTTCGGATCGAAGCGGACCGTGCGTGAAGCGCCGACTCCAAAGCGCCCCGCCGCGTCCCGGGCGAAGATCAGTGCTGCTTCCGGCGTGAGACCCAACGAGTGTCGTTCGCCGTCCCTGGCGACCTCCTTCCACACGGCTGAAGCCTCGGGATCCGGCGTGAGAAGACAGCCCTGGCGCAGGAAGCCGTCCTGCGGCTCCGTCGCGGCGACCAAAGCCAAGCCCAGAACGTAGGCGCGAAGCGCCGCGCCGTTGTCGCCGCCCAGTTGACGCAGGGCGACAAGGTTCACCGTCACGTCGCGATAGATACCACCACGCGCCACCACGCCACCGTGCGAGCCCACCGCCGGGACATGCACGAAGCCGCGCTTGGCCAGCGGACTCTTGGCGTCGCCAGACGCCTTTGCCGCTTCCTCCTCGCTGAAGACCTGAAGTTCGGCGTAGTTGGTGGCGGGGTTGTACTGCGCGGAACGCTTCAACTCATCGACGTCCCAGGCGCGGATCACGGAGGAAACCACACGCGGAAGCTTGGCCTGGGTGTCGCGGCTGTCCCAGGCGCCGAAGACGAGCGAAGTTGGCGCGAGCTTGGCGATCGGACCGGCATCGCCCGCGTCGAGGAACGTTCGGAATGCGGCTTGGGCCTCTTCCGAAAGCTCTGACGCGCGCACGATCGCATCGCCGAGCCTGTGGCCGGCGTCGAGGATCGACACCGTCTTTTCGTTGCCCAGCAGGATTTCGATCTGGGGCACGAGGTCATCCAGAGGGTTGGCCGCGCGGCCCGGCGGACTTCTGCGAAAGAGCGGCTCCATGCGATTGGCTTGGGCGCCCACGGAATCGACCTGTACGACCTTGGTGCCGTCGTTCAGCGTATCGATATTGTAGCTTGAATCCGACGGCCTCTCCTTCGCGAAGGTCGCTGGGAAGATCACCCCGCCCTCCCCTTCGACCGGCAGCAGTTTCTGATGGAGCGTGAGGGCGACCGGGCCGCGAAGGTCCTCGGCCCAACTCTTGAAATCGGCGTCGGTGATCGGTGCGATGGTCTGGTCGGTCATGTCATTCCTCCCGGGAATCGATGATGCAGCGGGCTTGGCCCTCTTGCCCTGGCCAGCCGAGCTGGATGCTGAAGCGTCGGACGTTGAACCCCAGGTCTTGCCCGCCGAGGACGGCGCGGGCGAAGACGGTGGGCAGGCGGGCATCGGATACCGCGTAGCGATAAGCGAGCTTGTTACCGCGATCGGGCCGATCGGGCCTCGCGTTCTGGAGGCCACAAGCAGCCAGGAGTTCGACGAAGGGATAGCCCACCATGCGCACATCCCCATGGACGTTGGGCGAAAAGCCGGCATCGAGAGGCACATAGCTGCGCCGCCAGTCGAAGCTGAAACTGGAGCTCTGCGGCGCGGCGACGTTGAACGGATCGACGGCGGCCTCGGCCAGTGCGTTCTCGCCGAGGCCGGCGACCAGATCGAGCGCATCCCGCGCCAGCGCGGCTCCCGGATATCCGCCCGAGCCCGCCCAGAACTTCACATTGTCGCGTCCCATCCGCGATGCGTCGTCACCCCAGTGTGAAATGCGGATGGCGCGGCCATTCGCGTCGGCCAGTTCTATCGGTAGCGGCGCGGGAGAATCCGGCGGGTCAAAAGGAAACGCATAGGGATCATTGCTGTCGAATGCCTGGGTTGGCACGTTCCACTTCGCGGTCGTGAGTTCAGCGACCCCACCGGCGGATGTCGGAAAATTCAACGCGCACGCCTTGGCTCCGCTGAGGAACGCGATGACCTTGAGAACAGGATCGGTTCCCGTGTCGCCGGCCGCCAAAGTGAAGGTTGCCGCCGTCTCGCCCGGCTCCCAGGAATATTGCCCGAAGACATCGTGGCCGGGGAGCAGCACCTCCGCCGCTTCCATCAGTCCCAGGCAGGCAAAGACCTGACCGGGGTTGCGAAGATCGACCGGGATGGAGGCCTCATCCATGGGCGGCCTCGGCGGGCCGGGTGACTGGGCCTTCGGGAAGAGAGACTTCGACGGCTTCGTTCAATTCCCGCGAGGCGGCCCAGTCGGCGGCCCGAAGTAGCGCTTCCCACCAGGCCAGCCCCCACGGCCCCCAAGTCGCCTGCAGCCTGGCAAAGCGCAGCGCTGCGTCGCGGGCGCCTTCGATGGACCGGCTGGGCGGATCGTTGGGGTCGTAGGGGTTTATCGTCGGCCGGCCGTACCCGTGGTGTGCAAGGATCAGATGAAGTGCGAGATCGTGCAGGCCGGGTTCGTCGCTCACGAAGGCGGGCAATCTAACCCCCGGAACCGCCAGCACATCGCGGAGGGAGCCGAATTCGTGCCGATAACCGTTCAGCGCCCGCCCGTCCCCGCCGCCTTCGGTTTTGGCGTAAGGGCGTCCGTGGCTCCCGGCGCGCATGGCGTCCTGCCACAGCTTGCGGTCCTTTCCCAGATCATGCGCCTTGGCCGCCGCGATGAGAAGTTCACGATAGGGCGACGCCAGCGCGAGATCGTCCGCGATCCGGCGAGCGTGGGAGCCCGTATCCCTATGGTGATCGCCGAGCGCCTGAGCCTTGGCGCTCACCGCGGCATCGCCAGGGTTGAGGCCGCCGCCCCGCCATAGCTCGACCCAGAGGCCGGGCGAGTCATCGCTATCGAGCGCGGCCCACTGAAATTCGTCTAATCTCCAGAGACGGTCGGTCCTGGCCTTCGGTCGGTCGCCGAAGGAGACGCGACGGCCCCAGGTCTTGTCGAGATCCAGCCCCCAACCGCCCTCGGGCATGTCGATGGTGTCCGGACTCTGCGAGGCCTTGGCATCGAGAAGCCCGTTGGCGTCGAGACCGCCAAGCCGGGCGTCCACCACGACCGTCGCGTTGGAAAACAACCGGACTAGGCCATCGGCGTTTGCATCGACCAAGCCGGCAATATCGTAGAGATGCTCGACCTTGCCGTCCGAGGTGAGAAGCACCACGACGGGCTCATGAGCCGGTGTCCTCTCGACGGGAATGCCGGCGTCAAGGTCGCCTCCGGCCCCTTCCACGGCCAGATCACCCTCGGCGACTTCGCTCGAACCCTCGACCGACCTGGGTTCGATTTCCGACGGCTCAACGATTTTCCGCATCGTCTTACGCAGAGCTTCGGCGCGTTTGCGGAGGACCTCGACAACTCTCCATGTCGGCGCCGCCAGGCTCTCGCTCACGTGCGGCGGCGCGGCATCTTCGAAGAACGCCTTGAGGTCCCCAGCTGGCCTTCCCGAACCCGCCTCACCCTCGTGCAGCGGGAAGAGGCGTCGCCAGACCACCGTGGTTTGCGGCTTGGTCTCGACCCAACCGCGGAGCCACGGTTCGATCTTGGGTCGTCCCGGGTGTTCAACCAGGGAGGTCAACGACCAGGCATCCAGCACCGCGCGAGTGAGAGGCGGCCTCAGAGCCTCGGGCGTCGTCGCCGCGCTCAGAACGTCGGAAAGGGCTGGCGTCTCCTTGAGCCATCGCAACGCCAGGGGGCTCGCATCCTTGGCGCCGTCCTCGCCGAGCGGCCAAAGCACGCTTTCGAAGGGCGCGCGCAGAGCGGCGAGCCGATCGGCGCCGATATCGTCCTCGGCTTCCTTCTCGTCGGCGACGGGCACGACGGCGACGCGGGCTTCGCCGGGGACGGGTCGTCGGTTCACGCGACCCAGCCGCTGTACCATCCGCTCCCAGGCGACGAGGTCGCAGACCATATCGTCGGCGTCGAGATCGACGCCGACCTCACCCGCCGAAGTGGCGATCAGGAACGCAGGCAAGCCACTCGAATCTAGCTCGCCGCCTAGCCTGAAGCGATTGAACACCGGTGAGCCATTCGCCGCCGTTCCATCGCCAGTCAGGCGAAGTCGTTCGCGATAGCGGCGTTCGCCGACGAGGAGTTCGGTCAGCTTCGGATCCTTGCCGAACGACCCGTCCTTCTTGGCTATGCGTCGGAGTTCTGCCTCGACGTCCTGCGCGGTCCTGCGGCTGTTGCAGAATACGATCACCCGTCGCCCACCCGCGCCGAAGTCCCAGGCCTGTTCCGAGAGCCGCTGGGCGATGTCGCCGGTAGTGGCCCCGCGCATCAGCCGAAGATGCTTCGGCGCCGTCAGCCGGGCGCGCACCGGCGGGTCCCCGAGATCATCCTCGGTCAGCCGGAAAACCCTCGTTCCGGGCCTCTCGCCTCCTGTCGCCGATAGGCTCGTCAGCTGAAGCGGAAACAGGAGGTCGGGGGCCGGGGCTCCACGAGCGTTACCTTGACCAAGCTTCGCCGCTTGACGAACCAGCGCCTCGAATGGCGGCACGAGGTGGGCCTCGTCGAGAATGATCAGACTGTCGATGCCCGTGAGCCCGGCATGGACAGGCCGCATACGCCGGCTCACGCCATATCCTTCGAACAGCATCCGCGAGCCGATCATATCCACCGTTCCCACGACGATGGCGGCGCCCGCGGGATTTTCCATCCAGCGCCGATTGTCGAGGTGCTGTCCGCGCAAGGTGGAGATCGGTAGCCAGGTGTCCAACGAGCCGTCGGTCTTGGTCAGACCTAGATGCCGACGCCAGCCGAGACCGGACAAATCCTCGGTGAGCAGCTTATCGAGCCTGTTCGCGAGCGCGGTCGCCTCCTCGGTCGCCTGATCCACGACGGCTCGGCGATCCACGATATAGATCAATCGTCGCGGCAGATTCGCACCCGTCGCGCGGGCGATCAGCCAAAGAGTCATGACGGTGGTCTTGCCGAGGCCGGTGGGTACGTCGATGGCGTCCCAGCGCCGGCCCTTGAGCCAGTCCTTCAACAGCCGCCGCTGCCACAGATAGAGCCCGCGGCCCCCGGTCAGGCCGTCGATAAGGCGCTCCACCGCCGCTTCATCCCCGTCCCAGGCCACCATTCCCCCCCAGCGATCGGCATCCAATCACAGTTCAGTTGGACGCGCGAGACGTGCATTCACCGATCGCCCGCGCCCGCAGATCATCTCAGAAACTGTTCGCATACTTTCTGAGATAACCGTGAAAGAGTCAAGCGCGTTGATTCGCGGAGCCGCCCCTGTGCCATTGGAGCCGCCAGAGAAAACCACCCCCCCCTCCCCCGCCCCCCGCTGGAGCGTCGAGCGCCGGCTCGCCTTCATCGGCGATCGGCTGACCTGGGAGGGCCGCATAAACCGGCTGGACCTCGTCCGCCGGTTCGGCGTCTCGCCGGGGCAGGCGACCGCCGACCTCAAGCGCTTCGCCGAGTTCAACCCGGACGCCCTCGTCTACGATGCGAAGGCCAAGACCTACCGCGCCGGACCTGGTCTCGCGCCGCCCTCCGCGCCGGCGGCCGAGGCGCTGCTGCGTGAGCTGCGGCTTATCGCCGAGGGGGTGCTCGCCGCCGACGATGGCGCCCTGGCTTGGCCGCCGGCGGCCGAGGTCGCCGAGCCGCCGCTCCGGCCGGTCCCCGCCCCGGTGCTGGCCGCCGTCATCGCGGCAATCGGCGCGGGCGCGGCGCTCGAGGCGACCTACCAATCGTTCTCCTCCCCCCGGCCCAGCCGGCGGCGGCTGGAGCCGCACGCCCTGGTCTTCGACGGTTTCCGCTGGCACGTCCGCGCCCGGGATGTCGGCGAGGACCGGTTCCGGGATTTTGTGCTCGGCCGGCTGTCGGACGCGGTGATCTGTGGGCCGGCGACCAGGGGCGCGGACGGCGACGCGGAATGGAACATCCGCGTCACGCTGGAGATCGCCCCCCATCCCGGCCTCGCCGCCCACCAGCGTTCGGCCATCGCCGCCGACTACGGCATGACCGACGGCCGCCTTATCCTGCGGCCCCGCGCGGCGGTCGCCTGGTACGTCAAGCGCCGCCTGGGCCTGGTCGCCGGCCACGCCCGCCGGGCGGCGGAAGAACAGCACATCGTGCTGGTGTCGGAGAGCGCGGAGGGGATCCTGGATGACTCGGCTCGAATTCGACTGGGATCCGGCCAAAGCCCGGTCGAACCGGGCCAAGCACCGCGTTACCTTCGATCGGGCCATGGAGGTTTTCGCCGACCCCATGGCGTTGAGCCGCTTCGATGACGATCAAGATGCGCACGGTGAAGAACGGTGGATCACCCTCGGCCGTCCAAACACTGGGGGCCTGTTGCTGGTGGTCCACACCCACATCGAGCTTTTCGATGATAGGATCGCGATCCGCATCATATCCGCTCGACCAGCGACCCGCCGTGAGGCGCGGCAGTACGAGGAAGCAGGGAAAGCATGAAAAACGAATACGATTTCACGAGCGCCGAGCGCGGCAAATTCTACGTCGATGGCGCCGTCCTCATCCCGCCGGTCCATCTCGAACCCGATGTGCTGGCCTATATGCGAGCGCGCGCCGAGGCGCGCGGCGCGTCGCTGGACGATGTGGTCAATGGCCTGCTGAGGGCCGACATGGCGCTCATCGAAGCGGCGGGATAGCGGGAGCAGCTCCATGAAGACCATGATCCACAAGGGCTGGGCGGCGCGGATCGACTATGATGGAGAGGATGAGATCTTCGTCGGCCACCTTGCGGGCGTGGGCGACATCGTCGGCTTCCACGCCGACACGGTGACGGGTCTGAAGCTCGCCTTTCACGAGGCGGTGGACGATTACATCGCCAGCTGCGCGGCGGCCGGCAAGGACCCGGAGCGCCCCTGTTCGGGGCAGATCATGGTCCGCGTCGATCCGGCCGTTCACGCCAAGGCGCTCCTGGCCGCCCAGCTGTCGGGCAAGAGCCTCGCCAAGTGGACGGAGGAAAAGCTCGACGGCGCGGCGCGAGCTGGGCGAGATCGCCGTTTGAGGCGCGGCAATACAGCGAAGGACAGAGCGCATCGAGGATGAATACGATTTCATCGGCGGTGAGCGACGCCCGCGCCGAAGGCGTGGCGGAGGGCTGTGCCGCCGCGCCGTGGTAGCGGAGGACCCCCTTTCGTCACGGCGCGAGAAAAAGCGCCGCGACACTTCCCCCAACGGGGGAAGAGCTAAACGAGAGACTCTCGTCAACTGACCCTTACGGGTCGGAAATGCTCTGAGATGCGCGGGGCTGTCGAGGAGATGGTGGTAGCGAACCGGGACCGCTGAGCGGTGTTCAGACGCTCGCGGCTTCCTTCTTGGCTTCGCGGTTTGCCCGCCTGGCGCTCGCCCTTCCAGAACGCCCGTTTGGTCCAGCGTAGGTGCTTCCACCATTCGCCGGCCGGGGTCAGAATGCCCTTCTTCACGGAAGCCATATCGACAACATAGACGCCCGGTCCTCCCGGCGCCATGCATGCGGCAGGGGGGGAACTCGCCCGCGCTCCGAACTCGCGCCTCACCCCTCCTCAAAATCCGCCGCCCGGTCCCCCAGCAGGAACCTCGGACCCGCGCCGGCGCGGGCGGCGCGGTCGCCGGGGTTGTAGAGGGCGCAGCGGTCGAGGGAGAGACAACCGCAGCCGATGCAGCCGTCCAGCAGATCGCGGGTGCGCTCAAGGGTGGCGATCCGCGCGTCCAGGGCGCCGCGCATCCGCCCGCTGATCGCCTGCCAGTCCTCGCGGCTCGGCGCCCGCCCGCGCGGCAGGGTGGCCAGCTCGGCCTCGATCTGCGTCAGGCTCAGTCCCAGCCGCTGGGCGATCAGGGCGAAGGAGAGGCGCCGGATGTCGGCGCGCATGAACCGCCGCTGGTTGCCGCCGGTGCGGACCGGGGTCACCAGGCCGCGGCTCTCGTAGAACCGGATGGCGGAGACCGAGAGCCCCGTCCGCCGGGCCAGGTCGCCGATCGAAAGGGTCTGTTCCACGCCGTCCGCCTCCAAAGAAATATCTTGACCTCAAGTTAACTCGAGGTCGTACGACCGGCAATGGGCGCGAGTTCCCGCGTCGGCGAAAAGGATGAAACGAGATGCACACTTCCCGAATCGAGCATGTGAACGTCACCGTGTCCGACCCCGATCGGGCCGCGGCGCTGATCGAGGCGGTGTTCGGCTGGCAAGTGCGTTGGCGGGGACCGGCGCGGGACGGCGGCCACACCATCCACGTGGGCTCGCAGGACGACTACCTCGCCCTCTACGCCGGACCCGGCCAGACCCATGCGGCGGAAGATTTCGCCAAGGGCCGGCCGCTCAATCACATCGGCGTCGCGGTCGAGGATCTCGACGCCACCGAGGCCCGTGTCCTCGCCGCCGGCCTGACGCCGTTCGCCCACGGCGACTACCACCCCGGCCGCCGGTTCTATTTCCTCGATCCCGACGGCATCGAATACGAGGTGGTCAGCTACAACTGACGGCGGGAGGTTCGGCGCCCGCAATTGGCAACACGAACCAAATGCAAGCAGGCATTTGGATCATGTCGCCAGTTGCGTCGAGCCACCGGACGGCGGTCGTGATCGGCGGCCCTCACCCCGCCACCGTCTCCACCACGTCCGCCAGCCGCTCCGCCGCGTCCGGCCGGGCGACGCTGCGCGCCGCCGCCGCCATCGCCGCCAGCCGGGCCGGATCGCCGAGCAGGGCCGCCAGCACGCCCGTCAGCCCCTCGCGGGTCAGTTCGCTCTCCCGCAGCACTACCGCCGCCCCGGCTTCGGCGAGAACCCGCGCGTTCTGGCCCTGGTCGTCGTCGAGGGCGATCCCCAGGGGGATGAGGATCGAGGGCCGGCCCGCCACCGCCAGTTCGCACACCGTCGAGGCGCCGGAGCGGCCGATGACCAGATGGGCGGCGGCCAGGCGCCCGGCCATGTCGCGGAAGAAGGGGGCGACCTGCGCCGCCACGCCGGCGTCGGCGTAGAGGCGCCGGGCGAGGTCCAGGGATTCCGCCCGGGTCTGCTGCTGGACGTCCAGCCGCGCGCGGATCGGCTCCGGCAGGGCGGCGACCGCGGCCGGGACCAGTTCGGAGATCAGCCGCGCCCCCTGGCTGCCGCCCGTGACCAGCAGGCGCAGCCGGTCGCCGGGCGGCGCGTAGGCCAGGTCGGCCAGGGCGCCGATCTCCGGCCGCACGGGATTTCCCACCACCACCGCCCTCGCCTTCGTCCGGGCGCTCGCCTTGCCCAGGGTCGGGAACGCCCGGGCGATGGCGGTGACCCACGGGGCCAGCAGGCGGTTGGCGCGGCCCAGGACCGCGTTCTGCTCGTGAATCAGCGTCCGCCGGCCCAGGCTGACCGCCCCGATCAGGGCCGGCAGGGACGGATAGCCGCCGAACCCGACCACGATCGCCGGACCCGTCCGCTTCAGCGCCGCCCGCGCCTGGCCGACGCCGCCCAGGATGGCGAGGCCGGCGCGGACCATCCCCGCCCGGTCGCCGGCTCGGAAGGTGGCGGCGGCGAGCGCGACGGTCTCCTCGGCCGGAAAGCTTCCCGTCAGCCCGCCCACCCGCCCGTCCGTGGCCAGCACGATCCGCCAGCCCCGCGCGATCAGGGCCTGGGCCAGGGCCTCGGCCGGAAACAGGTGACCGCCCGTCCCGCCGGCGGCGATCACCGCGAGGCGGCCGCCGCGCCCCTCAGGCAAAGGCGCCGGCCTTGGCCAGGCTGTCGGCCGCGCCATAGGCGCCGGGCCGCTTGCGCAGCAGGGCCAGGGCCAGTCCCAGGGTCAGGCCCATGGCCAGCATCGAGGAGCCGCCGTAGGAGATGAACGGCAGGGTCATGCCCTTGGTCGGGATCAGGTTCAGGTTCACCGCCACATTGATGAACGCCTGCATGCCGACCAGCACGAACAGGCCCGCGGCGGCCACCTGCTCGAAGGGGTCGGAGAGCTTCATCGCCTTGTAGAGGCCGCGGATCACCAGCAGCATGAACAGGGCGATGAGGATCAGGGACAGCCACAGGCCATATTCCTCGGCCGCCGCCGAATAGGCGAAGTCGGTATGCATGTCGGGCACCTGGCGCTTCATGATCCCTTCGCCCGGGCCTCGCCCGAAGGCGCCGCCGGCGGCGATGGCCTCGGCGGCGCGATCGACCTGGTGGGTGTCGGTCTTCTCGTGGCTGAAGAAGCGATCGACCCGGCTGGCGACGTGCTCGAACAGGAAATAGGTGCTGCCAAGGCCCGCCAGCGCCGTGCCGCCCAGGACCATGATCCAGCTCATCGGCACCCCGGCCATCCAGAACGCGGCCCCGAAGACGACGGTGATCAGCACCGTCTGGCCGACATCCGGCTCGATCAGCAGCAGGGCGACGGCGACGATGTAGAGGAAGAAGGCGATGGAGACGCCGGGCACGCCCTTGCCCTTCTGCCCCTCGGCGAACATCCAGGCGATGAGCACGATCAGGGCCGGCTTCATGAATTCCGAGGGCTGCAGGGTGAACCCGGCCACCTCGACCCAGCGCGTCGCCCCCTTGGCGGCGTGGCCGAGGAACGGCAGGGCCATCATCGAGCCCACCGCCGCCAGATAGATGAAGAAGGCGACCCGCCGCACACCCTTGGGCGAGAGCATCGAGGCCGGCAGCAGGATGGCCACGCCGCCGGCGGCGAAAATGCACTGGCGCACGGCGAAGTGGAACGGCCAGGCGATGCCCAGCCGCGAGGCGGCGGCCGGGCTGGTGCCGAACTGCAGCACCACGCCCAGGCCGATCAGGGCGGCGGTGGCGCCCAGCAGCCAGTGGTCGGTGGTCCACCACCACACTCCCAGGCGCGAGCGGTCGGAACGGGGAAAGGCGTGAGCCTGGACGGTCATGCGCGCGCGGCCCGGATGCGTGGCGGGGCCAGGGCGTGGACGGCGGCGCGGAAGGCGTCACCCCTGGCCTCGAAGTCGGTGTACTGATCGAACGAGGCGCAGGCGGGGGAGAACAGCACCACCACCTCCTCGTCCGCCGCCCGGGCGTCGGCGAAGGCCGCGGCCACCGCCGCCTCCACCGTGGCCACCTCCACATACGGCGCCTTGCCCTCCAGGGTGGCGGCGAAGGCGCCCGAGGCATCGCCGATCAGATAGGCCTTGGCCACCGAGCCGAAGAGGTCGGCGAGGCCCTCGATGCCGCCGGCCTTGGGCTGGCCGCCGGCGATCCAGTGAAACCTCGGCCAGGCGCTCATCGCCTGGCGGGCGGCGTCGGCGTTGGTGGCCTTGGAATCATTGACGAAGCGGACGCGGCCGATGGTCCCCACCGTCTCCATCCGGTGCGCCAGGCCCGGAAAGCTCATCAGGCCGTCCACCGCCTCGGCGGTGGTCAGGCCCAGCGCCTTGACCGCCGCATAGGCGGCGGCGGCGTTCTGCCAGTTGTGGCGGCCAGTGAGCGAACGGGCGGCGGTCAGATCGGCGACGCCGACCGCCCGGCCGTCGGTGGCGTCATAGAGCTGGCCCTGGAGGACATAGAGTCCGCGGCTCATCGTCTTGCGGGCGCTGATCGGCCAGATGGTGCGGCGGTTGGCGGCGGTAATCTCGGTGCAGATCTGTTCGCCCCAGGCGTCATCGACGCCGATGATCGCGGTGTCGCCGGCCCCCTGGCCCAGCAGCGCCCGGCGCTTGGCGGCGACATAGCCGGCCATGCCGCCGTGGCGGTCGAGGTGGTCGGGGGTGATGTTGAGGATGATCGCCACATCCGGCTTGAGACTGGCGGTGAGGTCGAGCTGGTAGGACGAAAGCTCGAGCACATAGACCGCGCCGCCATGCATGTCCTCCAGGCCGAGCACGCCGACGCCGATGTTGCCGCCGATCCGCGCGTCGCGGCCGGCGTGGCGCAGGATGTGGCCGATCAGGGCGGTGGTCGTCGATTTGCCGTTGGTGCCGGTGATCGCCACCACCCTGGGCCGCTTGTGCCCCGGGGCCGCGGCCACGGCCCGGGCGAACAGCTCGATGTCGCCGATGATCTCGATGCCGGCCTGGCGCGCCCTGTCCACCGCCCAGTGCGGGGCCGGATGGGTGAGCGGCGCGCCCGGGGCGAGCACCAGGGCGGCGAACCGCGACCAGTCGGCGGTGGCCAGATCGGCGAGAACGAAGCCGTCGGCCAGGGCCAGTTGCCGGCTGCGCCGGTTGTCGTCCCACAGCACCGGCCGCGCGCCCCCCGCCGCCAGCGCCCGCGCCGCCGTCAGCCCGCTGCGCCCCAGCCCGAACACCGCCACGCTCTGGCCAGCGAATGAGGTCACCGGGATCATGACGCCCACGCCGGAAAACGTAGCGCGGGCTTCCAGCCCGCTCCAACCGGCGCCGACATGCGGGCTGGAAGCCCGCGCTCTGGATGTTCGGCGTGGACCATCCCCCTCACCGCAGTTTCAGCGTCGACAGGCCGAGCATGGCCAGCATCACGGCGATGATCCAGAAGCGGATAACCACTGTCGGCTCGGACCAGCCGAGACGCTCGAAATGGTGGTGGATCGGGGCCATCAGGAACACCCGCCGGCCGGTGCGCTTGAACCACAGCACCTGGACCATCACCGAGACCGTCTCGACCACGAACAGGCCGCCGACGATGCCCAGGACGATCTCGTGCTTGGTGGCCACGGCGATGGCCCCGATCGCCGCGCCCAGGGAGAGCGCGCCGCTGTCGCCCATGAAGATCCGCGCCGGCGGGGCATTGTACCACAAGAAGCCCAGTCCCGAGCCGACGATCGCCGCGCACAGCACCGCCAGCTCGCCGGTGTTGGGGACGAAGTGCAGCTCCAGGTATCGCGCGAACACGAAATTGCCGACCAGATAGGCGATCAGGCCGAAGGTGGCGGCCGCGATCATCACCGGCACCGTCGCCAGGCCGTCGAGACCGTCGGTGAAATTCACCGCGTTGGAGGCGCCGACGATGATGAAGGCGCCGAAGGCCAGATAGAACCACGAGAGATTGATGAGCGCGCCCTTGAGGATCGGAAAGGCGATCGAGGTCGACAGACCCGCGCCTTCGGGCGAGGGCTGGCCGTAGCGAACCATCAGATAGACCGCGAGCACGGCGACCGCGGCCTCGATGGCCAGGCGCAGGCGGCCGGAAACCCCGGCCGTGCTCTGGAGGGTGACCTTGGCGTAGTCATCGACGAAGCCCAGCGCCCCGAAGGCCACGGTGACCATCAGCGCCACCCAGACATAGACGTTGGACAGGTCCGCCCACATGAGGGTCGCCACGGTGATGCCGGCCAGGAACATCAGGCCGCCCATGGTCGGGGTGCCGGCCTTCTCGATCACATGGCGCTGGATGCCGTCGGCGCGGATCGGCTGGCCCTTGCCTTGCCTGGCCTGCATCCAGCGGATGAACCGCGAGCCCATCAGCACGACCACCAGCTGGGCGGTGGCCACCGCCATGCCGCCCCGGAAGGTGAGGTAGCGCAGCAGGCCCAACCCGGGGACATAGACGTGATGCTCGGCCAGGCGCTCGTAGAGCAGATAGAGCATCAGCCGTTCCCCCCCTCGCGGCCGATGTCCAGGGCCGCCAGGGCGGCGGCCAGGGCATGGGCCCTGGAGCCCTTGGAGCCCTTGACCATGACCACGTCGCCCGGCTTGGGAACATCGGGCAGGACGAGCAGTAGTTCCTCCGCCGAGCGGGCGAGGGTCCCGCGGCGGGCCGGGGCGAGCTCGTCCCACAGCGAGACCATCAGCTCGCCGGCGCAGAACACCCGATCGACGCCGGCCGCCGCGATCGGCGCGGCGAGGGCGGCGTGAAGGCTGGGGGCCTCGTCGCCCAGCTCGAGCATGTCGGTGAGGACGACGATCTTGCGGCCGGCGGCGCGGCGGGCGCCGAGGGTGTCCAGCGCCGCCGCCACCGAGACGGGGTTGGCGTTGTAGCTTTCGTCAATGAGGGTGAAGGACCCGCCCGGAAGCCAGACCTGGCGCTCGGCGCCGCGTCCCTCCAGCGGCGCGAAGTCGGAGAGCGCCGCCACGCCGGTTTCCAGATCGACGTCCAGAGCGCGCAGCAAGAGCAGCGCGCAGAGGCTCATCGGCCCCCAGTGGGCGCCGGCGTGGCGGATCGGGAACTCCACCGGCTTGCCGTCGATGCTGGCGCTGACCGAGGCGCCTTGCCTGGCCGGCGCGAAGCGGATCAGGCGGGCGTCGGCCTGGCGTCCGCGCCCGAAGGTCCGCGGCTTGGCCCCCGCCCGGCGCGCCTCGCCCTTGAGATAGTCGAACCAGCGGCTGTCGGCGTCGAGAATGGCCGCGCCGCCGCGTTCGAGGCCCTCGAAGATCTCCGCCTTGGCCCGGGCGACGCCGGCCTCGCCGTCGGCGAAGTTCTCGACGTGGGCCGCGCCGATGGTGGTGATGGCCACCGCGTGAGGCCGCACCAGCCGCGACAGGGGCGCGACCTCGCCGGCGTGGTTCATGCCGATCTCGAACACCGCCCGTTCGGTGTCCCTGGGCATCCGGGCCAGGGTCAGCGGAACGCCGATGTGGTTGTTGTAGGACTGCACCGAGCCGTGGGCGCGGCCGGCCAGGGCGAGGCCGGCGCGCACCGCCTGGGTGACGCTGGTCTTGCCCACCGAACCGGTGACCGCGCCGCGCCGGGCGCCTGGCGCCCGTTCCCGCGCCGCCGCCGCCATCCGCCGCAGCCCTTCCAGGGTGTCCTCGACCAGAACCCGCGCACCCTCCCCGGGCCGGCTGGCCAGCGCGCCGCTCGCGCCCCGGCTCCTGGCGTCGGCGATGAAGTCGTGGCCATCCCGCTCCCCCGGCAGAGCGACAAAGAGATCGCCGGCTCCGGTGGCGCGGCTGTCGATGGCCACTCCCGCCGCCTCGAACGGCGCACCGGCCAGCCGGCCGCCGGTGGCGGCGACAATCTCGGCGGAGGTCCACAGCGCGTCAGTCATCGCCCAGCGCCGCCCGCGCTTCCTCGACATCGTCGAAGGCAAGGACCTCGCTGCCGATCGCCTGCCCGCGCTCGTGGCCCTTGCCGGCGATGACCAGCACGTCGCCGGCCCGCATCATGGCGACGGCGGCGCGGATCGCCAGCCGGCGGTCGCCGATCTCTCCCAGACCGGCCGCGCCGGCCCTGATCTCGGCGCGGATGGCGGCCGGATTTTCGCCGCGCGGATTATCGTCGGTGACGATGGCGATGTCCGCCCCGGCCGCGGCGATCGCTCCCATCGCCGGTCGCTTGGACCGGTCGCGATCGCCGCCGGCCCCGAAGACCACGATCAGCCGGCCGCCGGCGTGCGGGCGCAGAGCCTCCAGCACCGTGCGCAGGCCGTCCGGCGTGTGGGCGTAATCGACATAGACCTCGCCGCCACGCGGCCCGGCCCCGACCCGCTGGAGTCGGCCGGGAGCGCCGGCCAGGTCCTCCAGAGCCGGCAGGACCAGGTGCGGGGCCTCGCCGGCGGCGATGCACAGGCCGGCCGCGATCAGGGCGTTGGAAGCCTGAAAGGCGCCGGCCAGCGGCAATCGCACCTCATACGATCGTCCCCACCCGGAAATTACCAGATTCTGACCGTCGGCGATCAATTGGCGGGATGTCAGGGTCAATCCCTGACCCATCGACCCGACACTGATCAATCCCCGACCCCCGCTCACCACCGCCGAGGCGAACGCCGGGAAGGCCTCGGAATCGGCGTTGAGCACCGCCGTCGCGCCTCTCGGCAGCAGGGTGTCGAACAGCCGCAGCTTGGCGTCGCGATAGGCGGCCATGGTCTGGTGATAGTCGAGGTGGTCCTGGGTCAGGTTGAGAAAGCCGGCGGCGACCAGATCCACCCCGTCGAGCCGCCGCTGGTCGATACCGTGGGAGGAGGCCTCCAGGGCGAGGTGGGTGACGCCACGGCTGGCCAGATCGGCCAGCATCTCGGCGAGGTCGGCGGCGTCGGGCGTGGTCAGGCCCGGCGGGGTGAGCTGTTCGTCTCCCGCCGTCACGCCGAGGGTCCCCATGCTCGCCGAAACACGGCCGAGGCAAGCGAAGATCTGACGGCAGAACGTCGCCACCGAGGTCTTGCCGTTGGTGCCGGTGACCGCGACGCAGGTTCCCGGCTGAACGCCCCAGAAGGCGGCGGAGGCCAGGGCGTAGGCGCGGCGGGGATCGTGGGTGCGGACCACCGGCGCGGCGAAATCGGGCAGGCTCTGGCCGGCCAGGACGGCGGCGGCACCGGCGGCCAGCGCGTCGGGCACGAAGCGCGCGCCGTCGGCGTTGGCGCCGGGAAGGGCGGCGAACAGCCAGCCCGGCCTGACCCGGCGGCTGTCGGCGGTGACTCCGGCGATCATCGGATCGACCGCGAGATCGCGCCTGACGAGGTCGGAAAGGCGAACGGCGCTCACCGCTCGTTCCCGCTGAGCGTGCTGGGATCGACGGGCGGCTTAGGGCCGCTGTCGGCGGCGGTCAACACTCGGCGCACGCCCAGGAACGGCGCGATCCGCGCGATGATCTTGCCGGCGATCGGCGCCGAGACCGCGCCGCCGGTGGTGAAGCCGCCGGTCTCCGGCATCGCCTTGGGTTCGTCCATCATCACCAGGACATAGTAGCGATCCGCGTCGAGCGGCCCGTCGGTGGGGAAGATGGCGGCGAACGAGGCGAGGTTGAGCTTGCCTTTGCTGTAGTGACCGTTGACCAGCTTGGTGGCGGTGCCGGTCTTTCCCCCGACCCGGTAGCCGGGCGCCTGGGCGTCGGCGTTGCGGCCGGTGCCGTTGGTGCCGTTGAGGCGCATCAGGTTGAGCATGGTCCGCGACGTGGAGGCCTGGATCACCCGGCGCCCCCGCGCCGGGGCCTGCCCCGGTTCGAGCTTTCGCAGGGTGAGCGGCCGATAGACGCCGCCGTTGAGGATCGCGCTCATGCCGGTGGCGAGAGCCAGGGGGCTGACCGATATCGAATGGCCGAAGGCCATGCTGGCGACGGCATTCTCGGTCATCCTCTTGACGGTCAGGGGGCGGGCCGATTCGGCCAGCTCGCTGGGCGCCCTCTCGAACAGCCCGAAGTCGTGGAAATACTTGCTCTCGTGATCGCCGCCGACCTGGATGGCCATCTTCGCCGCGCCGATGTTGGAGGAGTGGGTGAAGACCTCCCACAGGTGCAGAGAGCAGTCACCCTTGTCATAGTCGTGGATGATCTGGCCCGGCAGCACCAGGGGTGAGCAGACGTTGAACAGGGTATTGACATCGACCAGGCCGGTATCCAGGCCCATGGCAAGGGTGAAGACCTTGAATACGGACCCCGGCTCATAGACCGTCTGAGCGGCGTGATTGACCAGCGCGTCGGGACTGGTCTTGCCGGGGTCGTTGGCGTCGAACACCGGATAGCTGGCCATGCCCAGGATCTCGCCGGTGCGGACGTTTACCACCATGCCGATCGCGTCCTTGACCTGGAAGTGCGCCGCCGCCGCTTGCAATTCGTCCTGCAAGGCGCCCTGGACGTGGAGATCGATGGCGAGAGGGATCTGGGCCTTGCCGGCCTCGGCCCGGGCCTGGGCGTCGAAGGCCTTTTCGGCGCCCGCCAGACCGGCGCCGTCCTTGCCGGAGAAACCGATGATGTGCGCGCCGGTCTGTCCGAGGGGATAGGCGCGGGCGCTTTCCTCCTGGAAGGTGAGGCCCGGCAGGGCCAGGTCATGAAGCCGGCCCTTCACCTCCGGGGTCAGGCCGCCGATGACGTATTCTTCCTTGTTCCCGGCGAGGATCTTGGCGAGGCGCTGTGGGGAAATCCGCGGCGCGGTCGCCAGCAGCGCCGCCTGGGTGGCCGCCTTGTCGGAGACTTCCCTGGGATCGACGTAGAGGCCGTAGTGGATGAGGTCCATGGCCAGGATCTCGCCATTGCGATCGACCAGATCGGCGCGGGCGCCGGGCGATACGGCCGACAAGGCGCCCTCTCGATCGAGCCCGGAAAACAGCGCCGCCTTGGTCGCCCCGAGCCCGAGCGTAAAGAACCCGGCCGCGAACAGGGCCAGGACGAAGAAGATGCGGAGCCGTGTGTCATCCTCGACCCTGCCCGAACTTCGGGTCCGCTCGAAGGCGCGCTCCATCCACCAGAGATGGGACGAGACGCCCCGCCACGGCGGCCAGAAGCCGCGCTCCGTCGTCTCGTCGAAGGGCGCGGCGGTCACGGCTTGACAGCTCCGACGGCGATTTGCGGCAGGGCTTCGGCGGTGGTTTCCCGGTGAACATCCACCGGCTTGAACCCGAGATACTGGCTGGACAGTCGCTCGATCCGGTCGGGATCTTCCAGATGGGCAAGCTCGGCGTCGAGAAGACGAATGCGCCTCTGCTCCTGGACGATCTGAACCTGCACCGCCGCGGCGTCGGAGCTTTGCCGGCCCGCGAAAATCTTGAACGCATAGACCCCGAACGCCAGGGTGAGCAGAACGGTCAGGGCCATGAGATCGACGATCCGAAAGCCGCGCACCCGTCGGGTGAAGAAGGCGAGCGGGTTCATGCCGCCAATTTCCAGACGGGCGCGGCCGTGCGCACCGCCGCCCGCAGCTTGGCGGACCTCGCCCGAGGGTTGGCCGAGGTCTCCGACGGACTGGGGGAACGAACCCCGGCGTGGAGCAGGCTGAAACTGGGCGCCGCGCCCGCCTGTCTCGGCGGCGCGTGGCGGGAGCCTTCCGCCCGTGGGCCGGCGCGGACCGAGAGAAAGCCCTTCACGATGCGGTCTTCGAGGGAGTGGAAGCTGACGACCGCCAGTCGCCCGCCGACCTCGAGGATACGCTCGGCCGCCAAAAGACCGGCCTCCAGTTCGCCCAGTTCGTCGTTGACCGCGATCCGTAGCGCCTGGAAGACGCGGGTCGCGGGGTGAATGCGCGCGCCACGCCGGCCGCCGAGGGCGCGTTCCACCGCCTCGGCCAGATCGAGCGTGCGGATGAATGGACGCTCGGCGCGACGGCGCATGATCGCCGAGACGATCCGACGTGGCTGTCCTTCCTCGCCGAAGCGCCGCAGAATGCGCGCCAGCTCCGCCGGTTCGGCGGTGTTGACCAGATCCGCGGCGCTTCGCCCTTGCCCGCTCATGCGCATGTCGAGAGGACCGTCGCGCATCAGCGAGAAGCCGCGATCAGCCTCGTCCAGCTGCATCGAGGAAAGTCCGAGATCCAGGACCACGGCTCCGCAGGTTTGGCCAGCGAGGCGCTCCGCCATCTTCGAGAATTGGCTATGGATCAGGCGGAAGCGACCCGAGCGCCGCAGTGGGGCCGCGAAGCGTTCCGCCCCTGGATCGCGGTCGAAAGCGATCACCTCCGCGCCTGCTTCGAGGAAGGCGCGCGCGTAGCCCCCCGCTCCGAACGTGCCATCGACAATGGTGACGCCGGGCGATGGCCGCACCACCTCGAGCACCTCGCGCAGAAGGACCGGAGTGTGGGGGGCGAGCTCCACGCGTCAGTTTCCCGTCGCCGCCAGCCGCCGCTGGAGGCCGAGAGCGCCAAGTCCCTCCCGGGCGAGGGCGAGCTGACGGGCGCGGTGGACCTGGAAGATCTCCCGCGGCCAGATCTGGAAGCGCTCGCCCATGCCCACCACCGCCACCCAGTCGGTGAGGCCCAAGGCGCCGCACAGGGCTTCCGGCAGAGTGATTCGGCCGGCGGTGTCGTAGGCCAGGCGGGTCATCCCGCCCAGCACGCTGGTCTCCAATGCGCTGCGCAGAGGATCGCCGAACGCCAGGGAGTCGATCAGGGCGCGGTAGCGATCGAAGAGAGCCTGGCCGCCGGCCTCGAGGCAATCCGCCTCGATCGAGGGAAAGCAGAACACGCCGTCGAAGGGACCGGCCGCCACGGCGCGGAAATCCTGCGGCACGACGATTCGCCGCTTGGCATCCAGCTGCTTCTCGAAGGTCGAGAGAAACACCGCGCCTGCCCCAATGTACCGCCGCGCCACCCCGGTGGGGCGCCGCCCGCCGTGCCCGACGACGATGCAATTGGGTTAACATGGGACGAATTGGGAGGCAATGACACTTGTGCGACCTTTTGCGCTTCAGTCCAAGATGTCGCGCGCGCGCTACAGGCGGAAGTCTCGGTCGTTTGGAACATTTCAAGAACAAGCCAGTATTGGCGCGGCCGGCACGATCGCGCCTCAATCGTTAAGCGCACCGGGTGGGGGGACCAGACGGCCTGTAAGCCGGGTTCTGTGCCGCCCCCGTCACCGGGGACGCGGCGGCCATTCATCTGGACCGCCCGTTGCCGGACGGTTCTCGCGACCTACCCGGGCGCCTCGCAGCCAGCGACGGCCCTGCCCCGCCTCGCGGCGGAGCGCGACGCCCCTATTCGGTCTTGCTCCAGGCGGGGCTTGCCATGCCGTCCCCGTTGCCGGGTCCGCGGTGGGCTCTTACCCCACCCTTTCACCCTTGCCCCGACCGGCCGAAGTCGGGCGAGGTGGTTTGCTTTCTGTGGCGCTGTCCCTGGGGTCACCCCCGGCGGGCGTTACCCGCCGCCTTGTCGCCGTGGAGCCCGGACTTTCCTCCCCCTCGCCCTTGCGAGAGAAGGGGCGACCGCCCGGCCGTCTGATCCGATTGCGAGGGTGGGCGCGTATGTCGCGGGCGTCAACCTTCGCCTGGCTGGACGAGCCTCGCGAACAACAATTGGTCCTGAAACCCCCCCTTCCAGAAGCCGTGATCGCGGAGCAGCCCTTCGCGACAGAACCCGTGCCGTTCGAGGAGGGCGCACGAGCGCTGGTTTCCCGGCGTGACCAGAGCTTCGAGGCGATGCAGATCCAGCGCCTGAAAGCCCATGTCGATCAGGTGCGGCAGGATCTGGCCCATGACCCCGCGACCCCACCAGGCGACGCCGAGGTCGTAGGCGATCTCGCCCCGCCGTCCCCGCGCCAAGGTCAGGCTGTTGAACCCGCAGGTGCCCACGAAGGCGCCGCTCGCCCGGTCACGAATCGCCAGACGAACGCCATGCCCGGCCGCCCGTTGGGAGGTCGCCCAGCCGACGATCGCCACCGCCTCATCGAGGCCCGCGACGGGATCGATGTCCATGAACTCCACCACCCTGGGATCGGCGAAATGGGCCAGAAGATCGGCGCCGTCGCCTTCGCGCAGGGGCGAGAGATCGAAGTCGGCCGTCGCGCGCCACCGCGATCCCGACGCCAGCACCCTGTCGAGCGCGCAGACACTCACGCCCGAACCCGCCGAAGCAGAGCCATCAATCGCACACGGGTGTCGCCGTCGGCGGTCCCGTCGATGCTGGCCGGCGACCAGTGACGCTGAAATGCCCTCACGATCGTCGCGGTCTCGGCGCCATAGTGGCCGGTCGGCGGGCAATCATAGCCGAGCCGCGTCAGGCCGGCCTGCAGCACCGCGACCCCCAGACCCTCGTCGCCCAGGTCCAGCGCGGGTCCCCGGCCATCGCCAGCTTCCGCCCAAAGTCCATGGCCGGCCTGCGCCAAGCCATGCCAGGGGAAGAGTTCTCCTGGGTCCTGTTTACGCGCCGGGGCGACATCGGAGTGAGCCAGAATGCGCTCGTCGGGCACCGTCCAGCGCGACCTGATTTCGGCCAGCAGAGTGACGAGTGCGGCGATCTGGCGCTCGGGGAACGGCCGATAGCCGAACTCGTGGCCTGGATTGACCAGCTCGACGCCGATCGAGAAACCATTGATGTCGGTGGCCCCGGCCCAGGAGGAAACACCCGCGTGCCAGGCGCGCCGGGCCTCCGGGACCAGGACGAAGACCCGGCCGTCTTCTTCGATCAGATAGTGGGCGGACACTTTCGACGCCGGGTCCCTGAGCCGCTCCAGCGCCGCCTCGCCGCTGGCCATGCCGGTATAGTGCAGGACGATCATGTCCGGCGGCGCGACCCGCGCGTCGAAGTTGGGGGTGGGGGCCTGGATGTGGCGTTCGGCCGTCACGCCGCCCGATCGAACGACAAGGCCTCGTAGCGCGCCAGGTGGTGATCCACCGAGCCGAACTGGGCCTCGATCATCGTCGCGCGCTTGAAGTAATGGCCGATCGCCATTTCCTCGGTCATGCCCATGCCGCCGTGGAGCTGGATGGCGTTCTGGCCGACGAAGCGGCAGGCGCGGCCGATCTGGACCTTGGCCGCCGAGATCGCCTTGGCCCGGTCATGCGCGTCCTCGGAAAGCTTGATGTGAGCCATGTAGGTCATCGACACCGCCTGCTCGAGCTGCATGAACATATCGACCATGCGGTGCTGGAGCACCTGGAAGGAGGCGATGGGGGCGCCGAACTGCTTGCGCTGCCGGGTGTATTCCAAGGTGCCTTCGTGAAGACGACGCAGGACTCCGCAGGCCTCGGCGCAGATGGCGGCGATGGCCTCGTCCACCACCTGTTCGACCAGCGGCAGGGCGCCGCCTTCGGGTCCGATCAGGGCCTCGGCGGAAACCGACACGTTCTCGAAATAGACCTCCGAGGCGCGAAAGCCGTCGACCGTGGGATAGTCCCGGGTGACGAGCCCCTTGACGCCCTTGTCCACCATGAAGACCGAGACGCCGCCGGTGTCCCGCTGGGCGCCGCCGGTGCGGGCGGTGACGATGAGATGGCTGGCCCAGGGCGCGCCGATCACCACCGCCTTGTGGCCGTCCAGCACATAGCCCGCGCCATCCTTGCGGGCCGTGGTCTTCAGGTCGCTCAGAGTGTAACGGCCCTGGGGTTCGGCCCAGGCGAAGGCCAGGGTCGCTTGGCCGGCAATGATCTTACCGATCAGGTCGGCCGCGCCGGTGGGCGCGCCGTGCTTCAGAAATCCGCCGCCGATGACCACGGTGCCGAGATATGGCTCGACCACCAGGGCCTTGCCGAATTCCTCCATCACGATCATCGTCTCGGTGGCGCCGCCACCCAGGCCGCCCTGATCCTCGGCGAATGAGGCCCCCAGGATGCCGAGGTCTTCGGCGAAAGCCTTCCACACCGCCGGCCGCCAGCCCTCGGGCGATTTGACCGCCGCCCGCCTGGCCTCGAAATCGTAGTGATCGGCGAGATAGCTGGCGAGCGTATCGCGCAGCATCGACTGTTCTTCGTTGAAGCTGAAATCCATCGGGTCCTGGGCCTCTCTGGCTCGTTTCTTCGGGGGCGCTAAAGGCCCAGCACGAGCTTGGCGATGATGTTGCGCTGGATCTCATTGGAGCCGCCGTAGATCGAGGTCTTGCGGGTGTTGAAGTACTGCCCGGCGACGCCGTGGGCTTCGTCCGGCCCGATCGTCCCGACATTGTGCGGCAGGTCGCGCAGATAGGGCGCGCCGTAGTGGCCGGCCGCTTCGACAGCGAGTTCGGTCAGGCGTTGCTGGATCTCGGTGCCCTTGATCTTGAGGATCGAGGATTCCGGCCCCGGCCCCTTGCCCGAGCTCTCGCCGGCGAGGGTTCTCAGCTCGGTGTATTCCAGCGCCGTGAGGTCGATTTCCAGGTCGGCGACCTTGCGGCGGAAGAAGGGATCGGCGAGCAGCGGACCGGCGTCGTCGGCCTTTTCGGTCCTGGCCATTTCACGCAGGCGCTCGAGGCCGCGCTTGGAACGCGCCACGCCGGCGATCCCGGATCGTTCGTGCAGGAGCAGGGCCTTGGCGCAGGTCCACCCCTGGTTCTCATGGAAGATGCGATTCTCGACCGGAACCTTGACGTTGTCGAGGAAGACGTCGTTGACCTCGTGGCCGCCCTCCAGGGTGATGATCGGCCGGACGCTGACGCCGGGCGAGGTCATGTCGATGAGCAGGAAACTGATCCCGGCCTGCGGTTTGACGTTGGGATCGGTGCGGACCAGGAAAAATCCCCAGTCGGCGTACTGGGCGAGCGTGGTCCAGGTCTTCTGGCCGTTGACCAGGTAGTATTCCTTGCCGTCGTCGCCCTTGATCCGCTCGGCCTTGGTCGAGAGCGAGGCGAGGTCGGAGCCGGCGCCCGGTTCCGAATAGCCCTGGCACCACCAGACGAGGCCGTCGCGGATACCCGGCAGGAAGCGCTGCTTCTGTTCCTCGGTGCCGAAGGTGTAGATCACCGGGGCCAGCATGGCGACGCCGAACGGCAGCACCGGCACGGCGTCGGCCTTGGCCAGCTCCTCGGACCAGATGTATTTCTGGGTCGGCGTCCATCCCGTGCCGCCCCACTCCTTGGGCCACGACGGCGCCGCCCAGCCCTTGGCGGCGAGGATCCGGTGCCAGGAGAAATAATCCTCCTTGGTCAGGGCCTCTTCGTTGTGCTGCTTTTCGCGCAGGGCGACGGGATAGTTCTCAGCCAGGAAGCTCCTGGCCTCCTCGCGGAATTGGCTGTCCTGGGGCGAAAAATCGAGGTCCACGGCGTCATCCTCCAAGGGGGCGCGGTCGGCTCGCCCCATGCAACCCAACCCTATCCGCCCGCCGACCGCCTTGCCAAGGCGCCGCGAGGATGGCAGCGGGGACGCGACCATGCCGCGCATCCTGACCTACAACGTCCACCGCTGCCTGGGGACCGACCGACGGATCGACGTCGATCGTATCGCCGACGTCATCGCCGCCGAGGCGCCGGACATCGTGGTGCTCCAGGAAGTGGATGTCGGACGGGTCCGAACGGGCGGCGTCGATCAGGCCCACGAGCTCGCCCAGCGCCTCGGCATGGCCTCGCGTTTCAACGCCGCCTTGAAGGTGGAGGAGGAGCTGTATGGCGATGCGATCCTGACCGCCCTGCCCGAACGCCTGCTCAAGGCCGCGCCGCTTCCGGGCTACGGCCGCATTCCGCAGCTCGAACCGCGCGGGGCGCTTTGGGTCGCGATCGAACTGGATGGCGGCAGGGAGGTCCAGGTGATCAACACCCACCTGGGGCTGGTGCCGCGTGAGCAGCAGCTTCAGGCGGCCGCCCTGGCCGGAGCGGAATGGCTCGCAAGCCCGTTGCGCCGTGACCCTCTGATCCTGCTGGGAGACCTCAACGCCACCTCCGCGACCGTGGTCTATCGCACTCTGGCGGCGAAGCTGACCGATGCGCGGACCATCGCCCTTCACCGAAGAGGCCGGCAAGCGGCGTTTCCGTCGGCCATGCCGGTTCTGCGGATAGATCACGTGTTCGTCAGCGGGGGTATCCGCGTCACCCAGATGCGTGTCCCCTTCAACCGGCTCACCCGCCAGGCGTCCGATCACCTTCCGCTGGTGATCGACTTCGAACTCGCCGCCTGACGGGCGTGGCGGCGGTCGTCAGCGGCCGGCGACGGAACCCATGGCCTGGCCGCCCGCGCCGGCGGCGAAGACCTGGCAGGCGCCGTCACGCTCGGCGATCAGCCTGGCCTTCTGGTCGCCCTCGGCCCGGCGGGCGGCGCGGGAGGCGTCCGACTGGACCTCGTCGGCGCGATCGAGGGCCACGGGCATGCGGCCCAGGCTCTGGGCCTTGTACTCGGCATCGATGGCGCTGGTGTCCTGCTTGCCCAGCGCGGGCGAGGCGATCAGGGCGCGGCAGCGGGCGACCGCGAGATACTGGGTGTCGGTCAGCTGGGCCGGCCGGGCGACCGCCGCGGTGGAAGCCGCCAGCGCGGCGGCGACGATGAAACCATTGAGCATGGACATATCCCGTTCCTCCTTGGGGTTTGGATGACGGGAAGCATGGGGCGGCCGGCGCCATTGGTCCAATTAAATATAGTATAGAAACAACATTACAGGCATGTAATCAAGCATCTCCTCCTTGATGTTATCCAGGATAACTTAAATTTATTGTCATGGTCGTGGCGAAATTTGGACGGCATCTTCGGCTTGCATCGCCGCCCGCCCCGGGCGAAACATCGCCGATGACCGCCGCGCCCCGTCCCATCGCCACGCCCTGCGTGCAGGTGTGCATCGTCGATGGCGAGAGCGGCCTTTGTCTCGGCTGCCATCGGACCTTGGCCGAGGTGGCGGGCTGGACCCGTTTCACCGACGACGAAAGAGCCGCGATCATCGGCTCGTTGCCGGCCCGTCGGGACGCCATCCGGCCGGAGAAGCTGAGCCTGGCCTGACCCCGGCCGGCGGCGGTCGGCGTTCACCTCTCGGGAACGCCTTGTTCACGCGATGAAAACCCATCTGGCCTAGCCTGTGCATCAACGGTCGCGAAGTCGACCTCGATACAAGCCGTTGATGATTTGGGTGCCCTTCGATGCTGAAACTCGCCGTCGTTGCGATGGTCGCCGCCGTGTCCGCCGTCGGCGCCGCCGAAGTCATCGCCCGCATCGACCGGGCGGCGATGCCGGGACCCTCGCCCAACGCCGCCGTGGCCATGGCCGACCCGCAGGCGCCGCTGGAAGCGGCTTCGATCAGCAAGGCCGCCGACGGGCACTATTGGGCCGAGGCGGATGTCGATGGACACGCCATCCACTTCCTGGTCGATACCGGCGCCACCGCCGTGGCCCTGACCACCACCGACGCCCAGCGCCTGGGGATCGAGACCGGGACCCTCGACTACAACTACACCGTGGCCACGGCCAACGGCCAGGCCCGGGCCGCCAAGGTCACCCTGGCCAGCATCGCCGTCGCCGGCGCGCGGGTGAACGAGGTCCAGGCCTATGTGCTCGACCGCGGTCTCGAAACTTCCCTGCTCGGAATGAGCTACCTCGGCCGCCTGTCGGCCTTCGAGGCGACGCCGACCTCGATGATCCTGCGCCCTTAGGTTCCTAGGCAGGGGCCATCGCCGAGACCGGGGAGGGCGAGTCCGCTTCGCGCACGATCATCAAAGCCCGTTCGATCACCCCGGCGTCGGCGTCCGGGAGAGCGCCCTGCACGGTCAATGTCCGGCGCCAAGCGCGGGCGCCCGGCCGGCCATGGAAGAGACCGAGCATGTGCCGGGTCATCGCCGAGAGGCGGGCGCCGCGCGCCAGCTCCCGTCGCACGTAGGGCAGATATCGCTCCACCGCCGCCATCGGCGTGACGGTGGCGGACGGATCGCCGAAGATCGTCCGATCGACCTCTCCCAGGATGCCGGGCTCATGATAGGCGGCGCGCCCGAGCATCACGCCATCGACGCGCCGCAGATGCTCCGCCGCCCCGGCCAGAGAGGTCACGCCGCCGTTGACGACGATGGTCAGATGCGGCCGCTCGCGCTTGAGCCGATGGACGAGGCCGGGGTCCAGCGGCGGGATGTCCCGGTTCTCCTTGGGCGACAGGCCGGCGAGCCAGGCCTTGCGCGCATGGACGATGATCGTGCCGACCCCGGCGCCGGCGACGAGATCGACCAGCCGGAACAGGCTCTCCTCCGGCTCCTGATCGTCCACCCCCAGCCGACACTTGACCGTGGCCGGAACCCTCACCGCCGCGCCGATCGCGGCCATTGCCTCGGCGACCAGTTCCGGCTCGCGCATCAGGCAGGCGCCGAAGCGGCCGCTCTGGACCCTGTCGGACGGGCAGCCGACGTTGAGGTTGATTTCCGCATAGCCGAAATCCTCCCCGATCCGCGCCGCCTGGGCCAGCCGGACCGGGTCGGAGCCGCCCAGCTGCAGGGCCACCGGATGCTCGGCCGGATCGAAGCCAAGCAGGCGCGCCCGATCGCCATGCAGAACCGCGGCGGCGGTGAGCATCTCGGTATAGAGCCGCGCCCGCCGGGTGAGCGTGCGATGAAGCGCCCGGCAATGGCGATCCGTCCAGTCCATCATCGGGGCGATGCAGAGGCGGTGGGGGTTCGGGGTAGGCGGCGGTCTTTCCATCGTCCAGGTTCGTGTTCGGCTTGGCGGCGATGGGTCTCTACGCCGTTCCGCGCCAGGACGCCTCACTCCAGATCGTGACCCCATTGGAGGGGCTGGGATGGGGCCGGCGTTTCCGGCCCCGGGTGCGGTTGGCGCGGTCGGCAAGCGTTTCCGATAGGGGCCGATCCAAAGGTCAGGTCCGAACGAGCCATGCCGACGCTCACGTCCCGTGCGCTCGATGACCTTGCCGGGCGCGTGACAATCTTCCGCGACTCGTCCGCGGCGCGTTGATGCGGTCCGCCGCCACCGTTAACCTTGTCCTCATGCATACAGATTCGGCGCGCGGATTGCCCTCCTCCGCGGGGCGCTCTGCCGCCAGGGGACCCAAACCGCGAAAGGGCGCGCGCGCCCGAACCGTCCTCGAACGGCCGGCCGCGGCCCAGGGCTGGGACACCAGCGACGAGCACGAGATCGAACTGCGCCGATGGCGCGGACGCACCGAGATCGCCGCCGTCGAGGCGATCGAGCCCGACCATCCGGTGTTCGGCTCGTTCCGGACCCGATCGGAGAGGGGAGCCGCCTATGAGGTGGAAATCCGCTCTCTCGATCGATTCGACAACGCCTGCGGCTGCATCGACCACCAGGTCAACGGCCTTGGGACCTGCAAGCATATCGAAGGGGTGCTGGCCGGGCTCCGCCGTCGCGGCCTTCGCGCCTTCCGCCAAGCCGCGGCCGAGGGCAGCGCGAGAGTCGAAGTGTTCCTGCGCCGGGAGGGCGCGCCCACCCCGACCGTTGCCTGGCCGCGCGGCGAGGACGGGCGATCGGCGGCGGTCCGCGCCTGGCTGTCGCCCCACCTCGACCCCGAAGGGCGGATCGCCGGGGAGGCGGATGGTATCGAGGCGCTCATCGGAGCCTATGGCGCCGCGCCGGCGACGGTTCGCCAGCACCTGCGGCTGTCGCGTCATTTTGGCCCCTGGCTGGCGCGGCGCCGGCGGGAGCAGGCGCGGCGGGCGGCACGGGCGGCGTTCACCGCCGAGGCCGAGCAGGATCCTGCGATCCTGGAGATGCTGCACCATCCCCTGCTGCCCTATCAGCGGGAAGGCATGATGCATCTTGCCTTCGGCGAGCGCGCGCTGCTGGCCGACGAGATGGGCCTCGGCAAGACCGTCCAGGCGATCGCGGCCTGCGAACTGCTGGCCCGACGAAAGGGGGTCGAGCGCGTGCTGGTAGTCTGTCCGGCGTCTTTGAAGGCCGAGTGGGAGGAGCAGATCGCGCGCTTCACCGACCGGCCGGCGCGATCGGTGTTCGGACCTCGGGCGGCGAGGCTCGAGGCCTACCGCGCGCCGCCCTTCTTCACCATCGTCAACTACGAACAGGTGCTGAGTGACGCCGGAGCGATCAACCAACAGCTCGCCCCGGACATCGTCATCCTCGACGAGGCACAGAGGATCAAGAACTGGCACACCAAGACGGGGCGCGAGGTCAAGTCGCTGCGCTCGACCTACGCCTTCGTCCTGACCGGCACCCCGGTGGAGAACCGCATCGACGAACTCTACTCGATCGTCCAGTTCCTCGACCCCGAACTGGTCGGGCCGCTCTTCCGGTTCAACCGAAGCTTCTACGAGCTGGACGAGCGCGGCCGTCCGGTGGAGTACCGCAATCTCGCCGAACTGCGCCGGCGGGTCGAGCCGGTGCTGCTGCGCCGGCGCAAGTCGGATGTCGAAACCGAGCTGCCGGGCCGAAGCGTGAAGACCTATTTCGTGCCGATGGCCCCCGAACAGGCGGCGCGGTACGAAGACTACCGCGCTCCGGTCGCCCGACTGGTGGCCATCGCCAGGCGTCGGCCGCTGCTCCCGGCCGAGTTCGACCGGTTGCAGATGCTGCTGGCCTGCATGCGGATGGTCTGCGACACGCCGGCGATCCTGGATCCCGAGTGCCGCGTCTGCCCCAAGCTCGAGGAGCTGGAAGGAATTCTGGGCGATCTGCTGCGGGAGCCCGACCGCAAGATCATCGTCTTCTCCGAATGGGAGCGGATGCTGGCCATGGTGCGCGAACTGGCCGGCGAACTCGGCGTCGAGGCGGCCTGGCATACCGGATCGGTGCCGCAGGCGCGCCGCCGCGAGGAGATCAACCGCTTCAAGCACGACCCGAATTGCCGCCTGTTCCTGTCCACCGACAGCGGCAGCGTCGGCCTGAACCTGCAAGCCGCCAGCGCGGTGGTGAACATCGACCTGCCTTGGAATCCGGCCAAGCTCGAGCAGCGCATCGCCAGGGCCTGGCGAAAATATCAGACCCGCTCGGTGACGGTGATCAATCTGGTCACCGAGGGCAGTATCGAACACGCGATCCTCCATCTGCTCAACGTCAAGCAGAGGCTGGCCGATGGCTTGCTGGATGGCCAGGGCGATATCGGCGCGCTGAAGATGCCCTCAGGCCGGGGCGCGCTCATCGACCGGATGGGCGCGATGCTGGACGCCGCCGACTCTCTTGGCCCGCGCGTGCTCTCGCCCGAGGAGGCGATCGTGGAGGATCTGCGCCGCCGCCATGGCGATCGGGCGTCGCGGATCGAGATCCAGACCGGATCCGGCGGCGCGGCGCGGGTGCTGGCGGTGCTGGATCTCGATGCGGACGCGCTCGCCGGTGAAGCCGAGCGTCTGGGCCGGCGCGAAGGCGCGGCGAGCCTGCCGGTGGAGGTCGTCGATCTCGCCACGTGGCTGACGCTGCGTCGGCTCGCCCAATCGGGGATGGTGGATCTGACCAGTGGAACGCGGCGGGTCCTCCATGTCTCGCCCGAACTGGCCGAGCCCGTCGTGGCGGATCGCGCCGCGCCGCGCCTCGATGCCTGGCGCAACGAGGCGGAGCGGGAGATCAAGATGGCCGCCGTGCTCGCCGCCGGTGGATTTCCCGAGGAGGCGCCGCCGCTGCTCGCCAAGGCCCTGCGCCGCGCGATCGCCACACGCCTTGGCGCATCGGGGGAAATGGCCGATCCGTCCCTGATCGATCCTGAGCGGGCTCGCGACCTGATCCAACAGGCCGGATTGTCCATGGAGGCCGATCGGGTGTTCACGGCTTTGCGGCCGGGAACGGAAACCACCACCGCCGCCGACGCGGCCGAACTTGCCCGGTCAACCGCCGACCTGATCGCCGCCCTGGCCGCGACCCACGTCCCCGAACCGCCAGGCGCCCGAACCGTCTTGGCGGCCTGATACCAGTCCGCGTTGATGTTGATCCACCGCATCGCGGTCCCTCCCCCCCCCGCGCGGGCTAGCGTCGGCACACATCTTTTCCTTGCGGAACGCTTTTTCCCGTGACAGCGCGCTTCTGGGTGCGTGATTTCGCTTGAACGCATTGAATCGTCTGTGA
>Ga0208849_1000090_pt1 | contig 88231 bp, 89 predicted proteins | sample NGESurdeep072012_10_FD_184470 | JGI IMG/M metagenome (GOLD analysis project Ga0208849, IMG submission 184470) | Arctic peat soil microbial communities from Barrow, Alaska - NGEE Surface sample 53-3 deep-072012 (SPAdes) | ecosystem: Environmental > Terrestrial > Soil > Wetlands > Peat ...
GCAGCCCGGATGGCGGAATCGGCAGACGCGGAGGCCTCAAAAGCCTTTACTCGAGAGGGTGTGTGGGTTCAAGTCCCACTCCGGGCACTGTTACCTTTACAAGATGATGGAACCCTCGAACCTTGCGTTTCGTGATGACGTCGTAGCACTGTTTCCCGGGCAAGGCTCGATCAGCGGAGGCGCCGGAGAGCCGTGGCGATCGTCGAAGCACTGGGCGCTCGTCGAGCGAATCAGTGAGGTCTGCGGCGTCGACGTGTCAGCACTATTACTCACGGCCAGCGACGACGAGGTCGTGCGAACCGACCGAGCACAACTCGCGACCTTCGCGCTCTCACTCGTTGGTTACCACGAGTTGCTCGATCTCGGGATCCGCCCGCGCTTCCTCGTAGGACACAGCCTCGGTGAGTTCTCCGCCCTCGTCGCGTCGGGACTTCTTTCACTCGACGAAGGCGCGCGCCTCATCGGCGTTCGTGGAAGCGCCATGGCGCGAGCGGCGACCATTCAGGAGGGTTCGATGGTCGCTGTCATGGGCGGCGACGACGGTGCGCGCGAGGCGCTCGACACCGTAGCGAACGTATGGGTGGCCAACATCAATGGCACGGGACAGATCGTCGTGAGCGGGACCCGCGAGGGTCTCGACGATCTCCTCTCGCGCCACAAAGAGCTCGGTTGGCGACGAGCGACGCCGCTGCCGGTCGGCGGCGCTTTTCACTCGCCGTTGATGTCGCCAGCCCAAGACGAGTTCGACGAAGCCCTCGCGACGACGGTCTGGGCCACGACCGAGTCGGTCTTGATCTCCAACGTCGACGCGATGACGCACACGTCGGCCGGCGAGTGGCGAGAACTGCTTCGCCGTCAGCTCACGTCTCCGGTCCAGTTCCTGGACGCGACATTGGCGCTCCCTGACAGCGTGCGCGTGACCATCGAGATGCCTCCCGGCGGCGTCCTCACGGGTCTCACTAAGCGGATTCGCGACTTCGACCAACAGATCACGCCGTCCTCACCTCACGAGATTCAGGAGATCTTCCTATGAGCCGTCACGTCATCGTCACCGGAGCGAGCCGAGGTATCGGGGCCGCAATCGCTCAGCTCTTCATCGACCAAGGCGACCACGTCGTGGCACTCTCGCGCTCGGGCCAAGCACCAGAAGGTTGCGCCAAATCTCTCGCCGTCGACGTCGCGGACTCTAAAGCGGTCAACGAAGCCGTCAAGGCCGCCATCGAGGAGTTTGGTCCCGTCGAGGTCGCGGTCGTCAACGCGGGCGTCACTCGCGACGGCCTCGCCATGCGGATGTCCGATGAACAGTGGCACGACGTCGTGAGCACGAATCTCGACGGTGCGTTCTACACCGCGCGCGCCACCATGGCGTCAATGGTTCGCGCCCGTACGGGATCGATCATCTTCATTGGCTCGGTCTCACCCTTCATTGGCGTCCCGGGTCAGGCCAACTACTCCGCTGCGAAGGCGGGTCTCGTCGGACTCGCCCGCTCACTCGCGAAGGAAGTGGCGTCGCGCTCGGTCACCGTCAACGTGGTCGCGCCGGGCTTGATTGACACCGACATGACGACGGACCTTGGCGCCGCGAGGGACACGATGCTCGCGATGATCCCCCTCGGTCACGTCGGCCAGCCCTCCGATATCGCAGGGGTTGTCGGGTTCCTTGCCAGTAACCTCGCGCGCTACATCACCGGTGCCGTCATCGCCGTCGACGGAGGCCTTGCGCTTGGCCTCTAGTGGTCTCTTGCGACAGGTCGATTGAGTACGATGGAGCGAAAGAAAAAAGGGGTTCCACCATGGATCGCAACGAAGCTCTAGCGAAGTTCACCGACGACACGGTCGAGGTCTTGGCCGTCGACCCGGCGCAGGTAACACTCGAAGCTTCCTTCGGTGACGACTTGGGCGCGGACAGTCTCGACCTCGTCGAACTCGTCATGGCTCTCGAAGAGACCTTCGACATCGAAGTTGCCGAAGACGAGCTCAAAGAGATCAAAACGGTCGGCGAGGCCTTCGAGCTGATCTACGCCAAGCTGTAGTGCGCGTTGCCGTCACTCCCTCGGGACCAATACAGGGCCGCCGAGTAGCGGTCACGGGTCTCGGCGCGCTCTCGTGCGCGGGCGAAGGAGTGGACGCCTTATGGGAACTTCTGATGAAGCCCACCGGGCCGACGTCCAAGCGCATTGGCGACTTTGAGACGGCCCACGTTGGCGGCCCCAAGGAACTTCGCCGTCTCGACCCCTTCGCCCTTTACGCCCTGGTCGCGGCCGACGAGGCGTGGAACCACAGTGGGCTCGTCGGGCCACTGACGAACGCGGGCAGCATCGTGACGACCGGTATCGGTGGTCTCCAGTCGACCCTCAACCAAGGCGTCGTGCTCTTGCAAAAAGGTCCCGAGCGTGTCTCGCCGTTCCTCGTGCCCATGATGATGCCCAACGCCGCCACCGCGGCCGTCTCCATGCGTTTCGGCCTGGGTGGTCCCTGTGAAACAGTGACGACGGCCTGCGCCGCGGGCACGCACGCCATTGGTAACGCCGCGCGTCTCGTGTCGTCGGGGCGCTGTGAGGTGGTCGTCGCGGGTGGTGCGGAGGCCGTCATCACCGAGATCGCCGAAGCGGGTTTTCGTAACATGACCGCGCTCTCGAATCAGAATCTCTCTCGACCGTTCGACGTCAATCGCGACGGTTTCGTGCTCGGTGAAGGCGCGGGCGTGCTGATCCTCGAAGAGTGGGGCCACGCCCTCGAACGAGGAGCGACTATTTACGCCGAGGTCATTGGGGCGGCCTCGACCGCGGACGCCCACCACATCACCGCGCCGGACCCGACGGGCGCGGGCGCGATTCGTTGCATGGAACTAGCGCTCGCCGACGCCGACATCTCGGCGAGTGACGTCTCGCACATCAACGCCCACGGCACGTCGACGCCGCTGAACGACTTGGCAGAAGCCATCGCGGTCCACCGCGTCTTTGGCGCCACGCCACCAGTCACGACGTCGATCAAGGGTCACCTCGGACACTCACTGGCTGCCGCTGGTGCGCTCGAAGGCGTCGCGTCGGTGCTGACACTTCAGAATCAACTCATTCCACCTACTGCCGGTACGACCGACGTCGATCCCGCGATCGATCTCGACGTCGTTCTTGGTGCACCGCGTCCCGCCGAGGTGGAGATCATCTTGTCGAACTCGTTCGGGTTCGGCGGTCACAACGGCAGCGTCATCTTTCGACGTTTTCACGCCCAACTATAACGTCCACTCGTCGTAGTGGCGTTCCACGTAGGTGTTGTCGTAGGCCCATCGCGCGTTGGCGATGAACTCCCCGAGCATGACCGGATCCTTCACACCGGGTGCGCTCTCGACACCCGCGCGCACGTCGACGCCAAACACCGGGAAGTTCTGCACGACGTCGACGACGTTCGCGCAGTTCAGCCCACCTGACGCAATGAGCGGGACGCGCGGTCCTGACTCCATGAAGAGTTCGAGCGAGTCCACCAGGGCCTCGGGTTCGTCGCTCTCGGGCAACACGAGACACGCGACGCCTCTTGGAAGTCCGAGCCGTTCGGTTCCGTCGGGGACCATGCGCAACACCGTGTTCACCCGCTCGCAGACGTAGCTGAGTTCATCCGACGTGATGGGACCGTCAATCTGCACCGCGCTCAGTCCAATCGTGTTGGCGATCTCGACGATCCGCTGGGGCAGTTCGTTTCGAAACACGCCGACCGATCCCGCTCCGTGAGGCAGTCGCCGGACGATGTCGTGGGCCGCGGTCACGGAGATCTGACGTGGCGTCAATGCGAAGTCGAAACCCACGGCGCTCGCGCCGAGACCAATGGAAAAGAGTGCGTCTTCTTCGGAGGTGATGCCCGAAATCTTGATGTAGAGGCCCTCAGCCGTGAGTCGCACGTACCATCTCCATGATTGGTACGTTACTCACGCGCGTCGCAGCGCCCTAGGCAACCTCTTCGACGATGACGTCGCCGGGATCGTCACCGTCCGCGACGAGCAACGTGCGATGCGCCACACCAAGTCCGTCGAGGCGGCCGTTCGTCATCCACGCACTCGTCACGCCTTGGGGCCCCGCGGGACCCTTCGACTTCAAGTACGCGTCGACGCTCGCGGAATTAGCGCCACGCACGTGCACGAATCGCCACGGCACACTCGATCCCCTTGCGTCAAGTCGACCCACCAGCTCTTGGCCGGTGAAGCATCCCTTTTGAAACGAGATGGTCGCCGCGACGAACGCACGACCGAAACTGTGCGGCGTAAGGTTCAGCGCGAACTCGCGCACGCCCGGCCAGTTGGCGCGGATCTGTTCGTCCAACGTGGTGAACGGTCCCTCATCGACCTCTTCGACCTCGATGGTGCATTTGGTACGAAGGAGGAATCGTTTCAGTCGCTTGGAGGCGGTCTCGGCGAGTTCTCTCGGCACGACCACGTCAAAGCCGTCGTCGCGGCGTTGCACGAAACAGCTCGTCATCACGACGCTGTCGGGCTCGAGAATGAGTGCCCATGCGCCACGCTCGTCGACGGCGGCGAGGTCCTGGCTGAGTTGGCCCTGGAGAAAGGACTCCGTCTCGGGCCCGCGCGCCTTCAGCACCGACCAGGTCAGTGCGTGCGTCGTGGTGTCGTTTCCCACAGTACTCATGAACTATTACGCTAGGCGCCAACGTGGCGAAACCCGCCGCGATCGAGGTGGCCGTCAATGAGCATGCAGACCGAACTGAACACCATCACCTCCACGATGACCGAGCTCTCGACGCGCATCACCACCCTCGTCGAGGCTGAAGGCGACGCCATGGCACCCGACGTCTACGCCGAGCTCGTTGCGGCTGAGCGCACGGTCGGGGCGTTACTTCGCCGACTCGTGCGTGTCGCGGGACGGTCTCTCTGACCCTCGCCGATAGTGTTTCACTATGGCTTCTCCGTGGTGGTGCGTCGGTTCATTGTCACCCCAGCAACGTCTCGACGTGCTCAGTTTGCTCGATCGAACCGAGGCGCTGCTCGGACGTGAGGCGATTGACGAAGGCCGTCGCCGTTCCGTCGTGCACGGCTGGCGCGCGCAACATTGGCTCTACTACGTCGAAGGCGCGCTGACCAAATACGCAATGTCGTCGGGCGACGAGCACGCCATGGTCGAGATGTGTGGTGGCGACTACGACGCAGAACTCCTCGCCCACCTGCTCGCCGCGCACGAAGTCGTCGACTGGTGGACCCGCGGTCCCCAGTCGTGCGAGTACGTCAAGGGGACCGTGATCCGCATGCTGCAACTCATGCGCGTCAAACTTCCCGTGCCGGTCGAAGAAGTCCCCGAAGGCGCAATCCTTCGCAACTTCGAACCCCACCACGACGAAGACGCTTGGCTCGAACAGAACAACGCCGCATTCGCCCACCACCCCGAACAGGGTGCCTGGCACCTCACGGACCTCGACGAACGTACGCACGAACCATGGTTCGACCCTTCGGGATTCCTCCTCATTGAGATCGACGGTCGCATCGCGGCGTCGTGTTGGACCAAGGTGCACGAACTGCACCCCGACCGCTTCGGCGAGATCTACGTCATTTCGGTGCACCCCGATTTTCAACGCCACCACCTCGGTCGAGTGATGGTGACCCAGGGTCTGAACGTCCTGTTTCGTAAGGGTGTCACCGACGCCGTGCTCTTCGTTGACGAGTCGAACGACTCCGCGAAAAAGCTCTACGACTCACTCGGCTTTCGTCTCGAACGAGAAGACCGCCTCGTGCGATTCCTGCGCGCCTAGCCGACACCTACGAGGTAACCCACGCCAAAGGTCACGACCGAGGCGAGTCCCATGATGGTGAGCGCCCGAAGCGCCGAGTAGACGATGCCACGTTTCGTGTAGTGACCGACCGACGCCCCGACGAAGAGGATCGCCGCGCCGGCGAGTCCGACCGACCACCACATGACGTTGCCCGTTGAAGCGACGATCCACGGCAGCAGAGGGATCAACGCGCCCACCGAAAAGAAGAGAAATGACGAGAACGCCGCGATCCACGGTGAACCCGTCGCGGAGGGGTCAATGCCGAGCTCCTCACGCGTGTGGGTGCGAAGCGCCAGGTCGGGGTCGCGCATCAGGTCCGTCGAGAGTCGTTCCGCCAGCTCCGCGTCGATGCCGCGTGAGATGAAGATGTCGCGAAGCTCTTCGCGTTCGGCGATGGGTTCGTCCGCGAGGGCGCGTCGTTCGACGTCGATCTCGTAGCCGTAGAGCTCCTTTTGCGCCCGCATCGAAAGGTACTCGCCGCTACCCATCGAAAAGGCCCCCGACACGAGACCGGCGAGGCCGGCGAGACGAACGATGTTGTGGCCCGGGTTAGCCCCCGCGAAGCCCAGGATGAGCGAGACGTTCGTGACGAGTCCGTCCATCAGCCCGAAGAGAGCCGCCCGGAAGCCTCCGTCACTTATCTTGCGATGATGCGGTAGCGCGACCAAGTCTTCACTCACGGAGCAAGTCTACGAGTGCCTACGCGATCCGGCAGGTGAACAAACGGTGAAAGATAGTGTTGCCTCGGAGGTACAACATGGTCACGCACGTGAAGAGCATGGACGAACTAACGGCACTGGTGGGCACGCACCTCGGCTACTCCGAGTACGTCACGGTGACCCAAGAGCAGGTGAATCTCTTCGCGGAGGCGACCGGTGACCACCAGTGGATTCACGTCGACCCCGAGCGTGCCGCGGCCGGTCCCTTCGGCCACACCATCGCCCACGGCTACCTCACGTTGGCGCTCATCCCAGTGTTGCTCGGTGGCGTCATGAAAGTCGACGGCGTCGCCATGGGCGTGAACTACGGCACGAACAAAGTCCGTTTCACGTCGCCCGTGCCCGTGGGGAGTGACGTCCGCGCGGGCGCCACGCTCGCCTCCGTCGAAGAGGTGAGTGGTGGCGTGCAAGTGGCGCTCGACGTCGTCGTTGAAGTCAAGGACGCGCCCAAACCCTCGTGCGTCGCACAAGTGGTGTTTCGCTACTACCAATAACGCCTTGAAGTCCACTCCCCTGCCCCAAGGTGACGAGAAGACGAAACAGGTTCGCTCGATGTTCGACGCGATTGCCTCACGCTACGAACTCGTGAACAAACTCATGACCTTCGGTCTCGACCGGCGATGGCGTCAGCGCGCGGTGAGCGACCTGCGGTTGGCACCGCTCAGTCTGGTCTTGGACGTGGCAGCCGGCACGGGCGACTTCTCACGCGAACTCCATCACCAAGGACAGCGCGCCGTCGCGGCCGATCTCAGCTACAACATGCTCGCCACGGCCAGAGCGGTGCGCGAGCGGGTACAAGCCGACGCGTCGAAACTCCCCTTTCGTGCTGCGAGCTTCGACGGCGTCACCTGCGGGTACGCGCTTCGAAACTTCACCGACCTCGCTGCCGCCTTCACCGAGATGGCTCGGGTTCTTCGCCCGGGCGGACGCCTCTCGCTCCTCGAGGTCGCTGAGCCCACTTCTGGACTCTTGCGCGCGGGCTTTCGACTTTGGTTTCGCACCGTGGTCCCCTTCATCGGGTCGCTCGTCTCGGACCGTGCCGCGTATCGCTACCTTCCCGCGTCGACCGCGTACTTGCCCGACACCGCGGAGATCGTCGCCATGTTAAACCGAGCTGGATTCTCCGCGGTCAACCATCGCAAGGTCATGGGCGGCCTTAGCCAACAGTTCCTCGCCACGAGGACGACGTGAGGTTCGTACGCTCTCTCGTCAGTCCACTTCGAGCGGAGACGCTGCGCGCGCTAGGTGCGCGCAGCGGCTGGCTGGTCGAATCACCCGACGTCCTTCGCGCGGGTTTCGGACGCGTCGTCGATGGTGTGGAACTGAGTGCGGGTCTGCACTCACCCACCGACGCCACGGCGGCCCTGCAACGTCACGAAGTCGTTGGTAACGACGGACCGGCCGGCACGGGCGTCGTCGCGTTCGCGACGTTGCCCTTTGACCGTAACGCCCCCGGAGAGTTGCAGGTTCCTGAGTTCCTGATCACCCAATGCGCGACCGGAGAGACGTGGCTGACCTGTCTCGAAGGGTCGAGCGAATGGCGCCACCATTTCGACGAGGTCAGCGATCCCGTCCAAGAGACCCAGAGCCTCCGCTCGCTCACCTACCAGCCAACACCGGAAGAGTACGCGCATAACGTCGCGTTGGCCGTCGAGATTCTTCGCCGAAAAGAGATCGACAAAGTGGTCCTCGCGCGCGCCGTGCTCGGATCGGTGCCCGATCCGATCGACGCGGCGGCGATCATTCAACGACTACGTCTGCGCGAACCGATCTGCACGCTCTACAGTCTTCGCGCGAGTGACGGTCGACGATTCGTCGGCGCGAGTCCCGAACTGCTGGTTCGAAGGACCGGGGCAGAGATACTGTGTCACCCCCTCGCGGGCACCATTACGTTGCCGCCCAACGTCGCGCCGGATGACTATCAGACCTGGCTCCTCGGGAGCACGAAGAATCTCCACGAGTACGGCGTCTTGGTCGATGAGCTCGTACGCACGCTCGCCGACGTCTACGACGACGTCTACGCCGACCCCGAGCCCTCTATCGTCACGCTGCGCACGGTGGCGCACTTGGGAGCGTGGGTGAGCGCTCGCTCGAACGCACTCGACGACGCGCCCGACGCACTCGAAGTACTGCGAATGCTCCACCCCACCGCGGCGGTCGGTGGGGTACCACGAGAGAGCGCGTACGACCTCATATGTCGACTCGAGCAACACGACCGTGGCCACTACGCGGGGCCCGTTGGATGGATGGACTCTCGAGGCGACGGCGAGTGGTGGATCGGCATTCGAGGCGTCTTGGTGAAGGGACGTGAGTTCGAAGCGTGGGCCGGCGCGGGGATCGTCAGTGAGTCGGACCCCATCGCCGAACGCGAAGAGACGAGGGACAAGCTTGCGAGCGTCCTGACGTCGGTACTAGTTGACCGGGTGTAGCGCAGCGCGCCGAAACGGGCGTTCGACCGCCCACTTCGTGACCAGGGCCAGGGCTTCGAACACGATGGCGCCCGACATCTTCGAGACCCCTCGTTGACGGTCGGAAAACGAGATCGGCACCTCGATGATCGAGGCCCCGTTGCGTCGCGCGCGATAGGTCATCTCGATTTGAAAGCCGTAACCTTCGGCCTTTACCGTCTCGAAGTCGATCTTCTCGAGCGCCGACTTCGCGTAGACCCGAAAACCAGACGTCGAATCGGCGACGTGGAGTCCGAGCATCGTCGAGGCGTACTGGTTGCCACCTCGCGAAAGTAGTCGACGCGACAACGTCCACTGTGGAATGTGGCCGCCGGGCACGTAGCGCGACCCGATCACGACCTCGCGGTCGCTCGCCGCCACCAACAGTGCAGGTAGCACTGTTGGGTCGTGCGAGAAGTCACAGTCGATCTCGACGAAGCGGTCGAAACCCGCCGCCAATCCCCACGCGAATCCGGCGCGGTACGCGCGACCGAGTCCGCTCTTGGCATTGCGTTCGAGCACTTCGATCTGGCCCAACTCGCCGCTCAGTTCGCGAGCTTTCTCTGCGGTACCGTCCGGACTGGCGTCGTCCACCACGAGGACGTGACACTCGGGCACGGCGCTGCGCAACGCTCTGAGCATTTCTGAAACGTTGAGAATCTCGTTGTAGGTGGGAAGTACCACCAACGTGGGCATTAGGAGATTCTACGACGTGGCCTAGGCTGACCCCGTTGAGTTCCCACGACACGTGGTGAGAACGTGACACGCTAGAGGAAGTCCTATGCCCGAAGCCGCCTCAAAGAAACGATTCGCGTTACCACGTGAGATTCGCCTCATTCTCAGCTTCGGCTCCCTGGTCTTCGTCTTCTTGTACTTCGTACTGCCCCAGTACGGGTCGGCGCATTCGTCGCTCCCTCTCCTCGCGAAGGTAAACCCGCTCCTCGTCGCCCTCGGCGTCCTCTTAGAGGTCAGCGCGATCCTCGCCTACGTCGAATTGACCCGCACGGTGCTCTACCCGCACGCCCCGAGTCGGTACAACACGCTGCGAGTCAACATGGCCGGACTCGCCATCAGTCACGTCGTGCCCGGCGGGACTGCACCGGCGGGAGCCCTCGCCTATCGCATCTTCAACGAACTCGGCGTACCGCGCGAGACCAACGCCTTCGGCCTCGCGGCACAGGGATCGGGTTCCGCGGTCGTACTCAACATCATCTTCTGGTTCGCACTCGTCGTCTCGATCCCGCTCAACGGCTTCAACCCGGCCTACGGCTTCGCCGCCCTCGCGGGCGTCTTTCTCCTCCTCGCGTTTTTCGGCACGATTCTGCTGATCACGAGGGGACAACGCCACGCCGACGCGTGGCTACGGGCGGTGGCGCGGCGAGTGCCCTCCATCAATCCCGACGCCGTCTCCGCGTTGCTGCGCAAGGTGGCCGATCGCATCACCCTCCTGATCAACAATCGTCGAACCCTGTGGTGGGCTTTCACGTGGGCCGCGCTCAACTGGCTGTTGGACGCCTCGTGCCTATGGGTGTTCCTCTGGTCCTTCGGCGCCGTCGTCTCGCCGATCGATCTCCTCGTCGCCTACGGGCTCGCCAACGTCCTCGCGGCGATTCCCGTGACGCCCGCGGGACTCGGCGTCGTCGAAGGTGTCCTCATCGGGTCCCTCGCCGGTTTTGGCGTGCCGCACAGTCAGGCCGTCCTAGCCGTACTCGCGTACCGTCTCGTGAACTTCTGGATCCCGATACCGCTTGGTGGCATCTCCTACGCCAGTCTGCAGTGGCGTCGTCCGGCGGAAACTACACCTGGGAAAGCGATCGGGACCGATCCATTGCCCGACGTTTGAATTCGCGTTGTGCGGAGAAGTTGTTCACGGGCTGCAGGCGACGCCAACGGCGGTCGGTACCGAGCACCCAGGTGAAGAGGTCGTCGCGCCACGTGACCTCGAAGGTCTCGAGCAGTTCGCTCTGGAGGGACACGTCCTCGATCGGCACGAGCACCTCGACGCGACGGTCCAAGTTGCGTTCCATGAGGTCGGCCGACCCGATGTAGACCGAGAAATCGGGGTCGCCCTGGCGACCGAAGGCGAAGATCCGCGAGTGCTCCAAGAACTCACCGACCAACGAATGCACCTTGATGTTCTCCGACAGTCCCGCGACGCCCGGTCGCAGACTGCACAGCGTTCGAACCACCATGCGGATCTCGACGCCCGCGATGCTCGCCTCGTAGAGCGCGTCGATGATGGTCGGATCGGTCAGCCCGTTGACCTTGATGGCGATCTTGCCGAGCGCGCCGCGATCACGTTGCGCGTTGATGAGATCGACGACGCGCGACCTCGTGTTGAGGGGACTCACGATGAGCTTCTCGTAGTTGCCTATACGCGAGAAGCCGGTGAGGAAATTGAAGAGTTCACCGACGTCGTGGCTGATCGCGGGATCACTCGTCAAGAGACCGAAGTCCTCGTAGATTCGCGCCGTCTTGTCGTTGTAGTTGCCGGTGCCGATGTGCACGTAGCGAACGGTCGTGTCGCCCTCGGAGCGCAGGACCAAGGTGATCTTCGAGTGCGTCTTCAGTCCGACGATGCCGTAGACGACGTGCACGCCCGCGTCTTCGAGGGCCTTCGCCCACTCGATGTTGGCCGCCTCGTCGAAACGCGCCTTCAGCTCGACAAGCGCTACGACTTGTTTGCCTCGCTCCGCGCCGTGGATGAGTGACGCGACGATCGGAGAGTCACCCGAGGTCCGATACAGCGCCTGCTTCATGCCCACCACTTTGGGATCGAGCGCCGCCTGCGCGGTGAACTGTTCCACCGAGTCGGTAAAGGATTCGTAGGGGTGGTGAAGCAGGATGTCGCCATCTCGAATCGCCGCGAAGACGTCGCCCACGTGGTCCCCGTCGAGGAGGCGCTTGGGCGTCAGGGGCGACCAGTCCTCGCCCTTTAAGTCGGGTCGGTCGAACTTGTACAGGCTCCAGAGATCGCTCAGTCCGAGCATCGCGTCCGTGACGTACACGTTCGAGGGGTCGAGGTCCAACTGGTCGACGAGCAACTTCAAAAACTCCTCGGACATGCCGCGCTGAATCTCTACGCGCAGCGCCTCGCCAAAGCGGCGACGTCGTAGCTCTACCTCGAGTGCGACCAAGAGATCGTCCGCCTCGTCCTCTTCCAGCGTGAGGTCCGCGTTCCTCGTCACGCGAAAGAGATCGGCGCGTCCGATCGTCATGCCCGGGAACAGCTGATCGAGGTGCGCGATGATGAGGTCTTCCAAGAGGCACCACTGGTCGGGTCCGGCTTGGAGAAAACGAGGCAAGGAGTTGGGCACCTTCACGCGAGCACTTCGTTCATCGTCGGTGACGTCGTCGCGCACCGACACGGCGATGTTCAACGAGAGGTTTGAGATCATCGGAAACGGGTGGCCGGGATCGACCGCGAGTGGGGTCAAGACGGGATAGACGTTCTCGTCGAAGTACTTCGCGAGCAGCGACTGTGCCTCGTAGTCGAGGTCGTCGTGGCGAACGATGTTGACGCCGCCGGCGGCGAGTTCGGGCTGAATCGAGTCGATCATGAGCCGATCTTGGCGCTCGACAAGTTCGAGCACGCTCTCTCGGATCGCCGCCAACTGTTGACGAGGTCGAATGCCGTCGATCGACGGCGTCTGCACGCCCGCCGCAACTTTGTCTTCCAGACTCACCACGCGCACTTGGAAGAACTCGTCGATCATCTCGGCGAAGATAGCCACGAACTTGCACCGTTCGAGAATGGGAAGGTTCTGGTCTGCGCCGAGGTCGAGGAGGCGCGCGCCGAACTCGAGACGTGAGAGTTCACGACTGGAAAACCTCTCGGGTCCAAACGATGTTAGATCTATGCCCAAGGCGACTGGTTCTCTCTTGCTTGTCAATAGGTTCTCACCATCGTACGACTACTGTTGAAACGTGGCGAGACACGCGAGTACCGAGATCGCTCGACCCAAATCTCCACCTCCTCCCGCGGGAAGAAATCTTCGATCCACCGAGTTGGGTCTGATGGCGCTGGCGTGGCTGATCACGACGGCCTTTTACGTCTTGGCTTCATTCGGGGCCCAGGGAAAGATGCCCGACCGTTTCGGGTACTTCCTCGGTGGCATGGTCGTCATCTCACTCTTGATGCACTTCGCGGTCGTTCGCTACGCCCCGAACGCTTCACAAGTGCTTCTGCCGATCGCCACCCTCCTCAATGGCATTGGTTACGTCGAGATTGCTCGTTGGGACCCGCCGCTCGCGCGCAGCCAATCACTCTGGTTCCTCGTGAGCGCCCTCGCCCTCGCCTTCACCTTGAAGGTCGTTCGACACGTCCGCGACCTCGACCGCTATCGCTACCTCACGCTCGTCGCGGCGATCGGACTGCTCGCTGCACCACTCGTGCCCCACATCGGCACCACCGTGAACGGCGCTCGACTGTGGATCGACGTGGGGCCTTACGCCTTCCAGCCCGTGGAGTTCTCGAAGATCCTGCTCGTCTTCTTCTTCGCGTCCTACTTCGCCGCGAATCGCGAACTTCTGACCATCCCCACGCAGCGCATCGGCCGCTTGAGGTTCGTCCCACCGAAGGTGCTGGTGCCCATCCTCGCCGCCTGGTTGCTATCGATCGCCATCCTGGGCGCAGAGAACGACCTGGGCTTCGCCATCCTCATTTTCGCCCTGTTCACCGCGCTGCTGTGGGTGACGACGGGGCTCAAGTCCTACGTCTTTCTTGGCGTCGGCCTTCTTGTCGGTGGCGCGTTCATCGCCGACAAGCTGTTCGTCCAGGTGCAGAGTCGCGTCAGTGAATGGCTCGATCCCTGGTCGACCGTCAACTTCAATTTCTCGCACCAGCTGGCCTACGGGTGGTTCTCCATCGCGGCGGGCGGCGTCTCCGGCACCGGACTCGGACTTGGCCAGTCGGGCAATATTCCCTTCATCACGTCGGACATGATCTTTGCCGCCATCGCTGAAGAGTTGGGCTTTCTCGGCGTGATCCTGGTGCTCTGCCTCTTCGCCGCCTTCGTCGGAGAGGGTTTTCGAATCGCGCAACGCGCCACGTCCGACTTCGTGCGTATCGCGGCGACTGGTCTCACGGCCTTGCTGGGATTTCAAGCGTTCTTCATCATGGCGGGGATCCTTCGACTGCTCCCCTTCACCGGCATCACGTTGCCCTTCATGGCTTACGGCGCGAACTCGTTGATCGCGAACTATCTCGTCGTGGCGATTCTGTTGCGAATCTCAGACGAAGGGAACACGGAGAAACGCGGCGGCGAAATTGTCGCCGTCCATTTTTCTTAGGTGTAATAGGACTCGAGGACGTCGTCTGAACAAAGAATCGGTGCCGGCACACTCTGGCGAAGCGCCATGGAAAGCGCGTCACTGGTGCGACAGTCGAACACCTCGCGGCCGCGCGTCGTCATGAGATCGAGTTCGGCGTAAAAGACGCCACCCTCGTAGCGCACAATGCGCGCCGCGATCACTTCGCCCTGCAGTCGCGTCAATATCGTCGTCATCAGTTCGTGCGTGCTCGGACGGCGTCCCTCAATCACCCCGTGCGCGTTCTGTAGCGCAATGGCGTCGCTCAAGGCGACAGGGATGACGAGGTAGCGAAAGGGCGACTCCGCCTCGAGCAGGTGAATCATCGGCGACGCGTCCGTGAGGTCGTACAGCACCGATTCGAGGTGCATGACGCGATACGTCACGTCGTTCGCGCCCGTGATTGCCGCGACGTCGTCGACCATCTCTTCGGGCGCGACTTCGGCCTCGCTGGTCGACTCCTCGCTCATGGGTCCAACCTAATTGCCCACGCGTCGCGAGACCGAAAGCACCATGCCGGCCGCGACGAAGAACACGGTCTCCGCGGACCCGCCATAACTCAGGAGCGGTAGAGGAATGCCGGTCACGGGCATGATGCCCATCGTCATACCGATGTTCTCAAAGCAACTGAAAGCGAAGAAAATGAAAACGCCGATGCAGAGCAGTCGCCCCATGGTGTCTTTCGCGCGCTTACCAATGATGAACATGCGAAAGGCGACGAAGGCCAGTAGCAACACGACGAACATCGAACCGATGAATCCCATCTGTTCGCCGATTGCGGTGAAGATGAAGTCGGTCTGTTGCTCGGGGACGTAGCCGAGCACCGTCTGCAGTCCGTGAAAGAGACCGGCACCGAAGACGCCGCCCGAGCCGATGGCACTCTTCGCGTTGTTGACTTCGTAGAGCAGGGCCGTAAGTTGGGGGTTCGTTGAGTTCTGGTTGAGAAAAGAGACGAAACGGTCGACTTGATATTTCTGCAAGAGGTTAAGGAGGACCGCCGAGACGAGACCTGCGGAGCCGAGCACCGCTAACAGGGTCATGAACCGCGGCGGCACGCCCGCGATGACCATCATCGCCGAGACGATCAAGACGATGATCACCGACGTCCCGAGGTCTGGCTGCTTCACGATGAGGGCCAGCGGGACGACGGCCATGACGAGCAGGCGCATGACGTCGTACATCTTGAGGCCTTCGGTTCTTCGCGCGCAGAACGTCGCGATGGCCAAGATCAAGAAGAGCACCGTGAACTCACTTGGCTGGATCTGAATAGAGCTACCGAAGCTGTACCAACGTTGGGCGCCGAGCGCAGTCTTGCCGATGACGAACACGCCAGCGAGCGCGAAGAGCGAACCGACGTAGAGCGGGGTGGCCGCAATCTCGAAGCGTCGGTAGTCAATGCGCGAGATGAGGTACATCAAGACCGCGCCCAACACCATGAAGAAGCCCTGGCGCTCGACGTAGTAGTGCGAGTTCAGTCCCTGATTCACGAGCTGTTGACGGGTGGCCGAGTAGATCGCCACGACGCCCGTGGCGCCGAGGATGATCATGCCGAAGAAGAGCCACAGGTCGAAGGAGTCCTTCGGGCGAAGTCGATGGGAGAGCGCGCCCAGGGTATCGGTCACGCGATGACCTCGAGCAGTTGCGCGCCGTCGATCTCTACGTCCCACCACCACTGCATCTGCAGTGCGGCTTGGTACGCGAGCATCGCCAGTCCGTTCATCGTACGACAACCCACCTCGTCGTAGAGGGTTCGCCACGACGACACGCGTGGGTCGTACGTGATGTCGACGGCCACGGTCTCTGAATGCACGCCTTGCAACACCGCCGCCTCGCGGTCACGCCCGGCGACCGGCACCGTATTAACAACGAGGTCGACGGGTCGATAGACCAATGAGCTCGCGAAGACGTTGGGGTAGCGATCGCTCAGTTGTTCGACCTTCAGTTCGTTGCGCGCGTGCAGGGCGACCGAAGCAACGCCGTGGTGCACCAACGCGTCCACGACCGCGCTCGCGGCACCGCCGGCGCCGAGAACCACGGCGTGCGCGTTCTCCACGACCGGTCCGAACTGGGCGCGCAGTGCGTTGATGAACCCTTCACCATCGGTGCTCTCTCCGTAGAGAACCCCGTCGCGCATACGCAGTGAGTTGACCGACTCGGTGCGTCGCGCCACGTCGCTGAGTTCGTCACTCTGCGCGAATGCCTCGAATTTCAACGGAGCCGTGATGGAGAGCGCGTCGAAGTCATTCCTCAGCAGTTCGCTGAGTCGCGAAGCGTCATTTCGTGCGAGCTCGACGCGCGCTGAGGTTCCCTCGAGACCAGCCAGACGAAGGCCAACCTCGTGAAGCTGAGGCGAGAGCGAGTGCGACACCGGCGAACCCGCGACCCCCACGCGCCAGATCATTCGAGTCCCCTCGCGTGCGCGATCTTCTCGTTCGCCAGTTGTTGCGCGAACGTAGTCGAGAAGGCTTCGTCACCGTTCTTGTTGATCAGGGTGAAGTACAGCCACGAACCAGCGGGTGCGTGGAGGACGGCGTTCAGGGCGAACGTCGACACGGTGCAGATGGGCGTTGGGGTGAGACCAGCGTTCAGGTACGTGTTGTAGGGCGTGGGTGTCGCCAACATCGAGGACGTGACGGTCCCACCGTCTTGTTTGAAGTAGTACAGAACGGTCGAGTCCATCTGCAGCGGGCCCCCTCGTGCGAGGCGATTAAAGATGACGCGGGCCACCTTGGGCATGTTGCTCGGGTAGTAGCCCTCTTTTTCGACGATCGACGCCGCGGTGATCAACTGATAGGCGTTGAGACCACTGATCATCGTTGAGGGCGTAAGACCCACCGACGCGGCTTCTCGCTCGAAGCCGCGCACCATCTTGTCGGCGAGTTGCGCCGGCGTGGTCGTCGGCGAGATCACGTAGGTGCCCGCGCCGATAAGTCCGTCGAGCGAACCCGACGTAGCGAACGTGCTCGGCGTCGCCGCCGCCGTCGCCGCAGCGACGAAGCGAGAGGCGTAGGTGGGACCCATGTCCCCCTCGACGCTGAGTGCAATTTCGTGGAGCGTGAGTCCCGGCGACGCGACGACGACGTCCACGTTGGGCGCGCTATTCAGGACGCTTCGGACCTTCGCGAACGAGGAGCCCTGACGAAGTTGGTACGAACCGGCCTGCACCTGTGGCGTCCCAAGCACGAGGCTCTCGACGCGAAAGGCGAACGTCGAGGCGATGACGCCTTTGGCGTGGAGCTCACCGGCGATGGTGGAAAAGGAGTCGCCGCTGTGCACGGTGACGATGACCTCTCGACCCTTACCCGCGAAGATGGGATCAATCTGAAGCGCGAACCATCCAACGACGACGACGAGAACAACCACCACGGCGAGAATCACACGGCGAAGCGGCCTAAAGAGCATACTGGCCATCTACGTAGTTTTGCAGCATGATCACGGCGGCGGCGCTGTCGACGTGATCGCGCTGTTCTTTGGACTTTAGACCGGCCTCGGACAGTGAACGTTGCGCCTCGTAGGTCGTAAAGCGCTCATCCCACTGGATGACAGGGATCTCACTGAAAGCCCCCACGAGGTCGTGATACAGCGCGTCAGCTTGTTTCGTGCTGGACGTCTCGTTGCCCGACAGTGCCACGGGTCGTCCGACAATGACGGCCCCGACGTGCTCCTCGTCGATCAACGCGCGCAGCGATCCGAGCAGGGCGTCGTCGTTCTTCAGCGCGGGTCGCGGGAACGCCATGGTCGCCGACGAGTCAGTGATCGCGACGCCACAACGCACCACACCGGGATCGAGTCCGAGGAAACGCGTCACCGAGTACTTAGAGTGCCTTCGCCGCGACGACGAGCGCGTCGATACCCTGGGGATCGCGCCCTCCCGCGAGCGCGAGACGAGCGGAGCCGCCGCCGCCGCCGCCCACGTGCGCCGCGAGCGACTTGACCGTGCTCGACGCGTCGAGTGATCCGTCAGTGGCGACCGCCAGTGAGACCTTGTCGTCGTTCTCCCCCACCAACACGACGACGCGACGTCCGCGGTGTTGGAGGTCTTGGGCCAACGTGCGAAGTTGGTCGCCGGCGTAACCGTCGACGCGCGCGACGACCACGTCACCGGTACTCTGCGCGTCGAGTTCGTGGGCGAACTGTGAGAGTTGCGCTTGACGCAGTGAGGCGATCTCCTTCTCCACGTCGCGCTGGCGATCGAAGAGTCGCTCGAGAGCCGGTACGACGTCGTCGGTCGAGGTCTTCAACAGCGTCGCCACCGACCCGAGCACTTGTTCCATCTCGTAGCTGCGACGATGGGCGCCCAGTCCACTCACCGCTTCGATCCGGCGGGTGTTGGCGCCAATAGAGGCTTCGCTCACGACTTGAATTTGGCCAATATCGCCGAGTCGGTCGACGTGCGTGCCGCCACAGAATTCCAGGCTGTGTCGTCCCGCGCGCACCACTCGGACGCGGTCACCGTACTTGTCGCCGAAGAACGCGACGGCGCCCATCGTCTCGGCCTCAGCCTTGGAGGTCTGAATGGTGTCGACGTCCTCGTTCAAGACCACGTCGGTGTTCACGAGCGTGAGAATCTCCTTGGCCTCGTCGCCGGAGAGTCCGGCACCGTGCGAGAAGTCGAATCGAAGTCGATCGGGACCGACGTACGAGCCCTGCTGGCGAACGTGCTCGCCCAAGACGGTGCGAAGTCCCGCGTGCAGGAGGTGCGTGGCCGTGTGATTTCGTCGCGTCGCCTCCCGGCGATCGCCTTCGATGGTCGCGACGGCGATCTGGCCGGGTAGCACTTCACCGGTGAGTCGACCGCGGTGCGCGAAGAGTCCGCCCGCGACGTTTTGGGTGTCGAGCACCTCGAAGCGACCGGTCTCGGTGACGACGACGCCGGTGTCACCGACCTGGCCACCGGACTCCGCGTAGAACGGCGTCGTGTCGAGGAAGAGCTCGCTTTCGCCCTTCTCGCCCGCCAGGACCGCGAGCACCGTCGTCTCGATGCTGTAGCGCGTGACGTCACGACCGACGAACTCCGTCGGACCGTTGCGCTCGATGAGCTCGCGGTACTGCGCGTCGTCCGCCACTCGAAGTGTCTTGGCGCTCGCCCTCGCGCGCTCGCGCTGCGCCGTCATCGCTTCGTCGAAGGCGCTTCGCTCGACGCTGAGCCCCGACTCGGCGACGATCTCGTCCGTCAATTCAATCGGAAAGCCGTGCGTGTCGTGCAATTTAAATGCAACGTCACCAGGAAAGATGGTGGTCCCGCTCTCGAGTACGTCGCGCTGGGCGTCTTCGAGCAAGGAGAGTCCCGTGCGCAGAGTTCGCGCAAAACCGGCCTCCTCACGTTCCAGGACTTCGACGATGAGGTCACGGTCCTTGACGAGGGCCGGGTAGGCGACGCCCATCTTCTCGATCGTCGCGTCCACCAACGACGCGGAGAGCGCGCCTTCGGCCCCGGCGCGCCGTGCCGCCAAGACCGCACGGCGAATGATTCGCCGCAACACGTAGCCGCGGCCCTCGTTGGACGGCAACACGCCGTCGGCGACCAGCATCGTCATGGCCCGCCCGTGGTCGGCCACGCGACGGATCGCCACGTCGGTCGATTCGTCCTTGCCGTAGGTCGCGTTGAGCGCCCGCGACGACGTCTCGATGAGTGGCGCGAACAGGTCGGTCGCGAAGACGGACTCGACGCCGTTCAAGATCGACAGCGTCCGATCGAATCCGGCGCCGGTGTCGATGTTCTTCTTCGGCAACTCCGTCAGCGTCCCGCCGAGTCCCCGTTCGTACTGCGTGAAGACGAGGTTCCAGAATTCGATGAAGCGGTCCTCACCGCCAAAGGCGGGACCCCCGTCGTCGCCGAACTCGACGCCCTTGTCGAAGAAGATCTCCGAGCTTGGTCCACAGGGCCCCACTTCACCCATCGTCCAGAAGTTGTCTTCATCGAGACGCTGGAGCCGCTCGGGACGTATGCCGATCACGTCGCGCCACAGTTCGGCGGCGTCGTCGTCACTCACGTGAACGGTGATCCACAGCCGATCAGGGTCGATCCCGAATCCTTCGGTGATCAACTGCCACGCGTACTTGATGGCGCCCTCTTTGAAGTAGTCGCCGAAGGAGAAGTTGCCCATCATCTCGAAGAACGTCAGGTGGCGTTGCGTCGTGCCGATGAGGTCGATGTCCGCCGCGCGAAAGCACTTTTGAATGGAGACGGCTCGCTTGTAGGGAGGGGTCTCCTCGCCCGAGTAGTAGGGCTTGAAGGGCACCATTCCCGCAACCGTGAACAAGAGCGTCGGGTCGTGGGGAATCAAGCTCGCCGAGGGAACCACGGTGTGAGCATTCTGAGCGAAGTAGTCCAGGAAAATCCTGCGAAGTTGGGCGGCTTCCACGAGAGTTACTCTACTGGCGCGGGTGGTTCGCCCTGGTGGGAGCGGTCCGTGCGCGCACGCCACTGCTCGACGAGCGGACCTTCGCGGCCGTACGCGCTCGGGTCGAAGAACGTCGCGTCGACGAAAGCATCGGGGAGGTACTGCTGGTCGACCCAGCCCTCGGGAAAGTCGTGCGCGTAGCGGTACTCGGTACCGTGTCCCAGCTTTGCCGCGCTGCGATAGGAAGCGTCGCGCAGGTGCGCGGGCACTTGCACGAGACCTCCCGACTGCACGGCGGCCGTCGCGGCGCCCAGCGCGCGCGTCACCGAGTTGCTCTTCGCCATCAAGGCGAGCGTGAGCGTCGCGTGCGCGAGCGTAAGACGGGCTTCGGGTAGTCCGACGAACTCAACGGCGCGCGCCGCCGACTCGGCGACGAGGAGACCGAGTGGGTCGGCGAGACCGACGTCTTCACTCGCGAGGATGACGAGACGTCGGGCTATGAAACGCGCACTCTCGCCGCTCTCGAGCAAGGTGATCATCCAATAGAGCGCCGCGTCGGGGTCCGATCCACGTACCGATTTGATGAAGGCACTGATCTGGTCATAGTGGGTGTCCGCGGACTGGTGGTAGAGCCGTCCGTCCCTCGCGCGCGCCACGTGACTCACGTCGACGGGCTCACCGGCCGACTCCATTGAAGTGAGCACGATGGCCGTGTCGAGCGTCGTGAGAGCGCTCCTCGCGTCACCGTCCGCCGAGGAGGTCACCGCGAGAAGGGCCTCGGCGGTGATCGTCGCGCCACGCAACTCGAGACCTCGGCGAACGAGTGTGGCGAGGTCGTCATCGCCGAGGGGATGCAGTCGCCACAGGGTCGAGCGACTCATGAGGGCCGCGTTCACCTCGAAGTACGGGTTCTCCGTAGTCGCGCCGATGAGGACGACCTCGCCGGTCTCGGTCGCGGGCAGTAAGAGATCCTGTTGCGCCTTATTGAATCGGTGCACCTCGTCGATGAAGAGGACCGTGCGTTGGCCGTGCTGTCCCAAGCGCTCTCGGGCGCGAAGTATCGCTTCGCGCACGTCCTTCACGCCACTCGAAACAGCCGAGAGGCTCTCGATGACGTAGTCGGCGGACGTGGCGAGAATGCGCGCCAACGTCGTCTTGCCGGTCCCTGCGGGACCCCAGAGGATCATCGACGTCAACTGACGTGACTCGACAAAACGGCGTAGCGGCCCGTCGGGTCCAACCAAGTGGTCTTGGCCAACGACCTCGTCGAGCGTGCGCGGACGCAACAGTTCCGCCAGGGGCGCCGCCTCGCGCAGGCGCTCGTTGACGGCGTCGTCAAAGAGCGACGTAGGTCACTTACCTTTAGGGGCGACTCGAAGGTGCAGCTCGCGGGTCTGACGCTCGCTGATGCTCTTCGGAGCGCCCGTCATGAGGTCATTGCCCGATTGGGTCTTCGGAAAGGCGATCACTTCGCGGATGTTCTCCTCCCCCGCGAAGATCGCGACCAAGCGGTCGATGCCAAAGGCGAAGCCCGCGTGCGGTGGCGCGCCGTACTTGAAGGCGCCGAGCAGGAAGCCGAAGCGACTCTGCGCCTCCTCGTCGCTGATTCCGAGCGCACGAAAGATGCGCGATTGGATATCGGCCCGGTGGATACGGACAGAACCGCTGCCGAGCTCCCAACCGTTCAGCACCAGGTCGTAGGCCTGGGAGCGAACCTTCAGTGGTTCACTTTCGATGAGTGAAAGGTCCTCGGGGTGGGGCATGGTGAAGGGGTGGTGCGCCGCTTGGAGGTTCCCGTCCTCGTCGATCCCTTCGAAGAGGGGAAACTCGGTGACCCACACGTAGTGGTGGGGACCGTCGCCGACGGGCAGTCCGCCGAGCGTGACACGGAGCGCTCCGAGTACCCGACAGGCTTCGACGTACTCGTCGGCGACGACGAGTACGAGGTCGCCGACCTTGGCACCGTCCACGCTCGCGATGGCGGCCGCCTCGTCCTCACTGAGAAACCTGGCGAGTGGTGAGTCGAGGCCTTCGCTCGTGAGTCGGAACCACGCGAGGCCCTTCGCGCCGAGACCCTTCGCCTGGTCCGTGAGCGCGTCGAGTCTGGACCGAGAGAAACTGGCGCCGTCCGCGACGCGAAGCGCCTTCACCGTTGGAGCTGAAAAGGCCTTCACCTCGCTCTTCGCGAACACCTCCGAGAGATCGTGAAGGACCATGTCGAAACGGAGATCGGGTTTGTCGGTGCCGTAGAGGTCAAGGGCCTCGGCCCACGTCATGCTCTCGATCTCACCCGGGCGTACGCCGGTGGCGACTTCGGCGGCGTCGAGGACGGCCTCGGACACGAAGGCCAGAATGTCGTCTTGGGTGACGAAACTCGCCTCGAGGTCCAGCTGCGTGAACTCGAACTGGCGGTCCGCGCGTAGGTCCTCGTCACGCATGCAGCGAGCGATCTGGAAGTAGCGATCGAAACCACCGACCATCAAGAGTTGCTTGGCGATCTGAGGACTTTGGGGCAAGACGTAGAACTCGCCGTCGTGCAGGCGCGAGGGCACGACGAACTCACGCGCACCCTCGGGGGTCGGTGCCCAGAGAAGCGGTGTCTCCACCTCGCAGAAACCTTGCGCGTCCATCGCGCGTCGAAGCGCCGCGTTCACCTTGGCGCGAAGTCGTAGGTTGCGCTGCATCTGCTCGCGACGAAGGTCTAAGTAGCGATAACGAAGGCGCACCTGCTCGTCGATGTCCACTCGGTCGTCGAGTTGGAAGGGCGGCACCTCAGCGACCGAAAGGACCTCGACCAGACAGTCACTGAGCTCGACCGCGCCCGTCGACAGACGTACGTTGACGGTGCCCTCGGGACGAGGGGTCACGGTCCCCGTCACGCGAACGACGTACTCGTTTCGAACGTCGACGGAACCCTCCACGACGGCTTGGAGCACGCCTGAACGATCGCGAAGGTCGAGAAACGCCAGGTGCTCGCCGTGCTCGCGCCGCTTCGCGACCCATCCGCAAACGGTGACCCGTTCGCCCACGTGCTCCTCGTTGACCGACCCGCACAGCAGGTCGCGCAGACTGGTGGCTTCAATTTCCTTGGGCATCGTCACTTCACTTCGTCAGTAATTTAGCGACCGTCGAAACGATCTCGCTTAACGCGACGCGCGGTTGCGTCTGCGCAAAGTCCTGGCTTCGCAGGTCCCTAATCGTAACCTCACCGGCGGCGAGTTCCTCGGGGCCGACGAGGAGCGCCAAGCGCGCGCCGGACTTGTCGGCGACCTTCATCTGAGCCTTCAGTGATCGCTGGTCGTAGGCACGGTCGGTGGCGACACCGGCGTCACGCAGCTGTTGGACGAGAACCCCGACGACACCCTCGCCCGTCGTGTCAATGACGAACACGTCGAGGGTTCGCTTCAAGAGCGCCGTATCGACGCCTTCAGCGGCGCGCGCGAGCAGTATCCGCTCCACCCCGCTACCGAAACCGATGCCGCTCGTGGGCTTGCCACCGAGCTCCTCCGCTAACTTGTCGTAGCGGCCACCCCCGCCAATCGAGTTCTGCGCACTCTCGAACGCGTCAGCGACAAACTCGAACGTGGTGCGGTTGTAGTAGTCAAAACCCCGTACGAGTCGTGGACTGAGGACGCTTTCGATGCCGAGTGCGTCAAGCCCAGCGACGACCTTGTCGAAGTGCTCCCGACAGTCGTCGCAGACGTGATCGATCAACATCGGCCCCTCGGACGTGACCTTGACACAAGGTGCTCGCTTGCAGTCGAGTACCCGAAGTGGATTGTCACGCCAGCTCTCGCGGTGCTCGTCGCAGAGGTCTTCTTCGTTGGCTTTGAGGTACTTCTTCAGGATCTTGACGTACACCGCGCGACACACGTCGTGACCCATGGAGTTGATGCGGAGCCGTACCTGGCGAAGACCGATGGACCGGTAGAAACTGTTCGCGAGGGCGATGACCTCGACGTCGACGGCCGGGTCGTCCGTGCCGAGCACTTCCACGCCCAGTTGGTAGTGCTGACGGTAACGACCCTTTTGCGGACGCTCGTAGCGAAACGCCGGCGTAAGATACCAGGCCTTCCAAGGCGTCGTGGGTTGGTGCTGGACGAAAGCGCGAACCACCGACGCCGTGCCTTCGGGTCGTAGGGCGTAGCGACGCTCGCCGCGATCCTCGAACACGTACATCTCCTTCTTGAAGACGTCGCTCTCCTCGCCGATACCACGGAGGAAGACGCCAACATCTTCGAAGATGGGCGTCATGACAAGCGAGAAGCCGTAGCGGTACGCGCTCTCGGCGAACACCGCGACGAGTCCCTCCCACGACGCGGACTCGGGTCCGAGCACGTCGTGCGTGCCGATGGGCGCCTTGAAGGGCGCGGCCGATTCGCTCATGAGGTCTTGTGCTGTCCTGGTAACTGTCGAAAGGCGTCGAAGACGCCGTCGACGCCTTTCAACGCAGCCAAGAGACTCGACAGGTGCGTCGGGTCGGCGAGTTCGACGTCGAAGATCATGCGCACGATGCGCGCGCCCGAGGTCGTGGAACTACTCGAGATGATGTTGAGGTGGTACTCGGCGACGACCTTGGAGACGTCGAGCAGGAGACGCGACCTGTCGAATGCCATGATCTCGAGGACAGCGCGGTACTGCCCTCCGGACGATCCGTCCCACTCCACGTCGATGATGCGCTCGCCGAGCCGTTGCGCCAGCGCCACCGCGTTTGAGCAGTCGTCGCGGTGCACCGATACGCCACGGCCCTGCGTGATGAAGCCCATGATGCTGTCGCCAGGAACGGGCGAGCAACAACGCGCCAAGTGGATCATGACGTCGTCGAGGCCCTCGACGTACACGCCCGCGGTTCGACGTGTCGTGCGGCTCGTACGCGGGACTTTCGTGACCGTCGTGGGCATCTGCTCGGCGTCACCGCCGCGCAACTCGCGGTCGAGTCGCTGGACGACCGCGAGCGCAGAGATCTGGTCGCTGTCGATCGCCATGAAGAGGGCGTCGCGATCTTCCAAATTCATCGAGGCGATGACGGCGTCGAGCGCGCTCGACGAGAGCGAGGTCGCAATGGGCAGACCCTCGCGGCGTAGGGCCTTGGTGAGCTCCTCTCGCCCACCTTCGATGGCGTCGTCGCGACGCTCTCGCTGGAACCACTGGCGGATCTTTGACTTCGCCCTCGAGGACTGGGCGATATTCAGCCAGTCGCGCGAGGGACCGGCGTTCTCGTTCTTACTCGTGACAATCTCGACGACGTCCGCCGAGCGCAACACCGTGTCGAGCGGCACGAGGCGACCGTTCACCTTCGCGCCCACGCAGTGGTGACCCACTTCGGTGTGCACGGCGTACGCGAAGTCGATGGGCGTCGCGCCCTCGATGAGGGCGATGACGCGACCTTTCGGCGTGAAGAGATAGACCTCGTCTTGTCCGAGGTCGAGCTTCAGCGCCTCGAGGAAGGCAATCGGGTCCTGCTCCTCCTCCTCGACGTCGGCGAGGCGCTGCATCCAGGCGACTTCCTTCGCGGAAGCGCCTTCTTTGTAACTCCAGTGCGCGGCGACACCAAACTCCGCGCGACGGTGCATCTCGAGGGTTCGCACCTGCACTTCGACGGACTTGCCGCGGGGACCGATCACCGTCGTGTGCAGCGACTGGTACAGGTTGAACTTGGGTGAGTTGATGTAGTCCTTGAATCGACCCTGCACTGGCGACCACAGCGCGTGGATGGCCCCGAGCGCCGCCCAACAGTCACGCTCTTCGTCGACGATCAGGCGAAGTCCCACCAGGTCGAAAATCTCGTCGAACTCCTTGCCCCCGACGACCATTTTTTCGTAGATGCTCCAGAAGTGCTTCGGTCGGCCGCGAACCTCCGCGTGGATGTTGAACTCCGCGAGTTTGGCGAGCAGGGTCGCCATCACTTCGGCTAGGTAGGACTCGCGTTCGGGCTGGCGCGCGGCGACCATCTGTTCAATCTCGGCGTAACGCTTGGGATGCAGGGTCGCGAAACTGAGGTCCTCCAGTTGCCATTTGACCTGCTGGACACCGAGACGGTGCGCGAGGGGTGCGTAGACGTCGAGCGTCTCTTGCGCGATGGCGCGCTGACGGTGCATGGGCATCACGGAGATCGTTCGCATGTTGTGCAGCCGGTCAGCGAGCTTGATCAACAGAACCCGCCAGTCCTGGGCAATGGCGATGAACATCTTGCGGATTGTGGCGGCCTGTTGGGCCTCCTTGGAGTCGAACTCCAGGCGGTCGAGCTTCGTGACGCCGTCGACGACGGCGGCCACCTGGGCGCCGAATTCGCTGTCCAACCACTTGGTCGTGACCCCGGTGTCCTCGACGGCGTCGTGCAAGAGTGCGGCGGCGATCGTGACCTCGTCGAGGCCCAAATCGGCGGTGATGCCCGCGACGGCGATGGGGTGGGTGACGTAGGGCTCGCCGGTACGGCGAAGCTGGCCCTCGTGGGCGTTGATGGCGGCGATGCCCGCGCGGCGGATCAGCTCGACGTCGCCGTTCTCGTGGTGCTCGTTAAACCGCGCGATCAGGCGCTCAATAGAGCTCAGCAGCACGGGATCGGCTGTAGCGCGAGAAGTGAGGCTAACCATGGAATCAGCCTACCGGTGGCTTAACTCGTTGCTTTGGCGCTTTCCCGCGATCTCTGCGTAAAACAGTCGTCCAATTCCTCATTACGGCGCGTCACGGGCGCGACGTCGCAACGTCGCGCGACGCACTATCCGCGTTTCTCCACGATCGAGTCGTCCCTAGTCGTACGCCTCCAGTGCCGGGTGAGGGGAAACACCCGACACAGGAGGCCACGTTGCTAGTGGCTAGAAGGACTCCACACGAAGGTGCCCCAGTTGACGTACGTGTCGCGAGGGCTCGGCGGGATGTACTCCGCCATCAAGTAGAACTGTCCGTTCCACTCGGCGCCACCCGAGTAGTCGCCCCATCTACAGCCACCAAACTCGGGGTAGTTGGTCGACGGAGCCGGGTAGCACGTGAAGCCGTCCTCGGGCGCGGAACCTTCGGTCGCGAGGCGGACGTTGCCGCTTGGACCGGACTGACCGTTGAACGCGACGTAACCGGGACTCGGGTACTCGTCGGCTCCGGAGACGGAATAGACGACGTAGCCCTGGCCCGATCCGTTCACGACGACGTCGGGGTACAAGAGGTTCTGGCTGCTCTTCACGTACCCCTGTGACGTGACTTGCACCGACAAGTCGCGCGCGTGTGCGGACGGGTTGAGGTCGAACCACGCGATGCCGTCAGTGCTGGGCGGCGAGCCGCCCACCCCGGTGTCCATGGCGCCGTACAGCTGACCGTTCGTGTACGTCACTTCCTGGACCGCGTTGAAGTCAGCCTGAAGGCCGGTGGGCGTCGTCGCTCCGTAGTTGGGGGAGCCGTACGGCAACGGGCCATTCTTCTGGGTCGCGTCTGGAGGGAAGGCGTAACTTTCGCTGACGATCTCGGCGGCCCTCAGCGCGGGAATCCCGCCGTGGTTGAGTGCGTCGGTTCCGGTCATCGCGTAGACGATCAGGTGATTATCGCTCAGCAGATTTGAGTTGGACTCGACGAAGTACTCGGTGTTGTTCGCGTAGTTGCCGTCCGGTGGCGTCGACGCGGGCGACACGTGATACGGCCCGCTGTTCGCGGCGTTGTCGCTCGTGCCAAAGGAGTCGGCGGTGATCGCGTACCTGGCGACCGAGGAGAGCTTGCCTCCGTCAGCGGCGCTGGCGAGACGCTGCTTGGAGATCGTGTAGATCACGGAGCCGTTGTAAATGGCCGCCGGAGGAGCATTATTGATCGAGAACTCATTCGTCGCAATGTAAAAACCGTTCGCGTCGGCACCGATCTGGTCGTAGTCGCCAAAGCAGGGGCAGTCTCCATAGGGGTTCGTCGCGTCGGTCGTGTCAATGGCGAACACCGTGTAGCTGCCCAACGGGTTGTCACTCTGACTCACCGCGACGAACTGCACACTGGTCGTGGCGCACGATATCACCGCCGATGCCGCTCGCCAAATGGTCGATGCACGAAGCGCGCGACGTTCACTCTCGGCCCACGAAGGCCAGTAAATCGCCACACGACAAAAATATTGTGAGCGAATTCGACGCACTCACTGCGCCGCAGAACTGCGAGGAGAGGCGCGAAACGTGCTCTTGAGTCGACGCCCTAGCGGCGCTTTTGTTTGCGCGCGCGAGCTTGAATCGTTCCGCTCGCACCCCCCGAGCGCGCCGGACGCAAGTTCGTCGCGCTCGTCTGCGCACCTTGCACGGCCGCGCTTGACGCCGTCAAGACGCGCCGGTCCATGCGTACGAGCACGCGCGCAGCGAGTTCCCGGTAACGAGGCTCGCGTTCTTTCATCCACGCGAGCAACGGACTCGCGATGAAGATCGATGAGTACGCCCCACTCATGAGGCCCACGAAGAGCGCCAGCCCGTAGTTCTGCAGGGTGGTCGCGCCGAGTAGGTCGGCACCGATCAGGAGGACCGCGAGGACGGGCAAGATCGCCACGAGCGACGTATTGATAGAGCGCGCGAGCGTCTGGTTCATCGAGAGGTTCACCATCTCGCTGTAGGTGATGTCGCCACCCTTCAAGACACCTTGGGTGTTGTCGCGCACTCGGTCGAAGACGACGACCGTGTCGTAGAGGGAGTAACCGAGAATCGTGAGAATGGCGATCACGGTGTCAGGCGTTATCTGGAAACCGAAGATGGAGTACACGCCGACCGTGACGAGGAGGTCGTGGACCATCGCCACGAACGCCGCGACGGCCATCTTTGGCTCGAAGCGAATACTGATGTAGGCAACGACAGCGATGAAGAAGACGATGAGCGCCTCGAGGGCCTTATTGGTGATCTGACCGCCCCAAGTGGGGCCCACGCTGCTCGTGGAGACCTGCGTCACGTTCTTTCCCGCAACCTTGGCCATCGCGTTCACGACGTCATTCGTGATCGTGAGCTGTTTAGCCGCGGACAGTGTGTTGAGATCGGCCGTCACTTGGTACGTCTCGGAACCCAACTTCTCGACGCCCGGATTGGTGAGACCGGCTTTGTCAACGGCCGTCGTCATCTTGGCGATCGTCGTGTGGGGTGCGAGCACCTCCCACGAGCTGCCACCCTTGAACTGGATGCCAAGGTTGAAACCACGCACTGCGAGCGAACCGATCCCGAGGACGATGATGACGATCGAGACCGTGAACCAGATCTTGCGTCGACCAACGAAGTCAACGGTCGTGAGACCGTGGTAGAGCCGACCGAAGCGACCGTAGGTCTTGTCGCCGACGGGCGCGAAGGTGTCGGTTTCGTTACTCACTCTGGGCTCCTGCGTGCAGACCGGCGGCCATCGAAAGCTTGGACGTGCTCGATGATCCGCGTCGACCGAGCAGGATCACGAGGGGACGCGTGAAGTACCACGTGATCAAGACGTCCATCAAGGTCGAGAGTCCGAGGAAGAAGGCGAAGCCCTTCACGTCACCGACAGCGATGATGTAGAGCAACACCGCGGCGAGCAAGCTCACCGTGTCGGCGGCCAATACGGTGCGCCACGCCGAACGGAAACCGCGATCCACCGAAGAGCGAACCGAACGCCCTGCTCGGGCCTCGTCTTTCAATCGCTCGAAGTACACGATGTAACTGTCGACAGTGATACCAATGGACACAATCAATCCGGTGACACCAGCCAAGTCGAAACTGGGCGCGAAGGCGGTATGGCCGAGCGCAGAGATGATGGCCCAAAGAAGTGACGCCGTGACCGCGAGGCCGAGCACGATGACGAGACCGAGTGCGCGGTAGTAGAGGATGGTATAGAGCAGCACCAACGCGAGACCAGCGAGGCCGGCACCGAGTCCGGCCACCAGCGCCGAGTGCCCGAGCGTGGGCGACACGGTCACCGTCGAGAGCGCTTGGAGACGCACGGGAAGGGCACCGAAGTTCATCGCCAGCGCAAGTGTCTGCGCCGACTGCTGAGTGAAGGAACCCGAGATCTGACCTTGACCCGCGAAACTCGTGAAGGACGCTTGATTGGGCTGGATGAGAGGTGCGGACTGCACGACGCCGTCGAGCTCGATAGCGAGCAGCTGATGGAAGTTCCTCTGCGCGACTTGGTCCCAGAGAGGACTACCCGAGCTCGTGAGTGTGTAGTTCACGACCCACGCGCCGGCTTGGTCTTGTTGCGCGAGCGCCTTTTTGATCGAGTGACCCGTCATCTGTGACGGCCCCAGCACGTAGCGCACGCCCGGCTGGCCGAGCAGAGGCAGCAGAACCGTGTCTTTTTTTATGTCCTTTAGCGGCGGCGTCGACGCGAGGTTCGTGAACGCGGGATCGGGCGCGATGTTGACCGGATTGCCGGTCGAGGTGTTCACATTCAGATTTGCCGCGGTGTCTTGGTACTGCGGCGCGCACGCCGGAAGTGTCGTGGCCGCGGTGAGTTTGGCTCCAACGGCGGCTTCACAGAGGACTGGGCGGAAAAGTAACTGCGCAGTATCGCCCACCACTTTAAGAACTGCCCGCGCGTTTTTCACGCCCGGCACACTGACGACGACGTCTTTTCCCTGCAGGTTGACCGTGGCCCCCGAGACACCGAGGCCGTCGACGCGATTGGTGAGAATCGTTACGACCTCTTGCAGGTCGGCCGTCGTCGCGTGCGTCGTCGGTTTGTACACCACCGACAGCCCACCCGCGAGGTCGAGACCCAACTTGGGTCCCCAGCCGAGCGACAGTGTCGCCGCGAGTGATCCAAAGGCAATGGCGACGGTGAGAACGAGGCTGACGATCAAAGATCGTCGTGACCCAACCTGTGGGGGCATTACTTCGCGTCACCTTCCGTCGGGTGATCGTCGGAGGATTCGGGGACGACGGGATTGTACTTACGTGCTATCGCCGAGGGGACGAAGTCCAGTTCGACGCCGCCGTCCGTGCGCAGCGTGATGATGTCGCTCGAACTCTTCACCACGGTGCCGACGAAGCCACCGATCGTCTGTGCGCGGTCGCCGATTTCGACCTTACGAGTCTCGAGTCGGGCAGCCTTTTGCTTCCTCGAGCGCGGACGCAGGTAGAAAAAGTACGCGAAGGCGAAGACCGCGATGTAAATCAGGATGATGTAGGACGAACTGTGAGACGTGCTGGCTTTGGCTGCGTCAAGCAACATATGGAATTCCTTCAGTAACGGACAGAGAAACTCTACTCGCTGGCCACCAACGGTTTAGAACAGGCCGCCCGTTCTGGGCTGAATACCTAGGTGTTCGTACGCCCGCTCCGTCGCTACTCGACCCCGTGGCGTTCGCACCATGAGGCCCGCTCGAAGCAGGTACGGCTCGTACGCGTCTTCGATGGTGAAGGGCTCTTCGCCACAGGCGTGGGCCAAAGTGGTGAGCCCTACCGGTTGGGCCGCGAACTGATCGCAGAGCAACGTCAAGATCCGTCGGTCGATCTTGTCGAGACCGAATTCGTCCACGCCAAAGAGCAGCAACGCATCCGTCGCGACCTGGACGTCGAGTTTCTCGTGACCCTTTACCGAGGCGAAGTCGCGAACGCGACGTAGCAATCGGTTGGCGATGCGCGGCGTGCCTCGACTTCGCGACGCGATGATGGCAGCGGCTTGGGGGTCCAGCGCGACGTTCAGAAGTCCGGCTGAACGTTGTGCGATGAGGGTCAGCTCATCGACTTCGTAGAGGTCGAGTTGACCAATGAACCCGAAACGGTCACGAAGAGGCGCCGCCACGAGACCCGTCCTCGTCGTCGCGCCCACCAGGGTGAAGTTGGGTAGATCGAGTCGAATCGAGCGAGCCGACGGCCCCCGTCCGATCATGACGTCGAGTCGAAGGTCTTCCATGGCGGGATAGAGCACTTCTTCCACCGCGCGCGAGAGCCGGTGAAGTTCGTCGATGAAGAGCACGTCCCCGTCCTGAAGATCGGTGAGGAGCGCCGCGAGATCTCCTGGACGCGAGAGCACCGGCCCCGACGTCACGCGAAAACCCGTGCCCATCTCGGCGGCCACGATGCTTGCGAGCGACGTCTTGCCGAGGCCGGGCGGCCCGGCGAACAGCAGGTGATCGCAGCACTGGTTTCTCGCTCGCGCCGAGCCGAGGACGACCTGGAGGTGACCAACGAGATCGCGTTGACCGACGAAGTCCTCCAACGTCGAGGGGCGTAACGAGACTTCCGCGCGACGTTCGAGCTCACTCGCCTCGGGCGTCACCACGTGGTCCACGAGTTGTTCGAGGTTGATCTCGCGCTTGCTCACGAGTGCCGCAGTCGTTGCAGTGCCATACGAAGTGCCTCGGATTCACTCGAGGGAAGAACCACGTCGCGTAACGCGTCACGAACCTCGTGGCTGGTGTAGCCCAGCGCGCGCAGCGCGTCGACGATCGCGGCGTCGACGTGTTCGCCCGACGTCGTTGGTTCGAACGTGTTGTCGACGAGCACCTTGCCCTTGAGTTCGAGCACAATCCGACTGGCCGTCTTCGGTCCAATGCCCGAGATCGTCGCGACCTTTTTTGCGTCATCGTTCTCAATGGCGTAGGCCAACTCCGCGACGCTCATCGTACGCAGCGCTCCGAGTGCCGTCGAGGGTCCGACGCCCGGCGTCACGAGCAGGAGTTCGAAGAACTCTCGGTCCTCGATGGAGTGAAATCCGAAAAGTTGGATCGCGTCCTCGCGCACCACGGTGAAGATGAAGAGTTCCACCAACTCATCGAAGGGCGGACGATCCGCGGACGCGACGTGCACCTCGTAGCCGACGCCCTGTACGTCGATGAGGAGTGCGCCGTTTCGCAGTTGATGGGTCACGCGACCACTGAGCCAGCCGATCACGCGCGACTGCTTAGGGGGTAGCGGCGTTCGGTGCGAACGATCATGAAGTACGCGATGGCGAGGGCCAGCGCGTCCGCAGCGTCAGCTGGTCGCGGAATCTCACTCAGGCCACAGAGCTTCGCGACCATGCCTTGGACTTGTGACTTGCTGGCCGCGCCGTACCCGGTGACGGCGAGTTTCACTTCTTGGGCGGTGAACTGACGAACGGCGACGTCATCGTCGCCCGCGAGGGCGATCGCGACGCCGCTCGCCTGAGCGACCGGAATGGCGGTCTTGGCGTTTCGTTGATAGAAGACCCGTTCGACGACCACGGCGTCGGGCGTCGTGTCCTTTATGAGTTCTGCGAGTTCCAGGTGAAGTTGGCGAAGTCGTCGTTCGACCGGGCTCTTCGGGTCCGTTTCGATGGTGCCGGCGCGCATCGCTCGAAACGACTCCACGCCCTCGAAGGAACCTTCGATGAGTCCGAACCCGCAGCGAGTCAGCCCAGGGTCGATTCCGAGTACGAACATACGTTCGATGCTATCCCGCTAGGAGCGCGATATGGAGGACTCAGCCGTCGTAGCTGGCCAGGAGCTCGTCGGAGATATCGAAGTTGGCGTAGACGTTCTGGACGTCGTCGTGGTCGTCGATGGCGTCCATCAGACGAAGAATCTTCTTGGCTTCGGCTTCCTCGGTGACGGGGATGGTGTTCTGCGCGACCAGGGTGAGATCCGCGCTTTGGACCTTCAGTCCCTGTTTTTCGAGCGCGTCGCGCACGATCGCCACGTCGTGCGGTTCGGTGGTAACGGTGTAGTTCGTACCGTTCGCTTCGTAGTTCTCGGCTCCGGCATCCATGATCCACTCGAGGAGTTGGTCTTCGTCGACCGGTCCCACGACTTCCAGGACACCCTTTCGATCGAACTGCCACGAAACGGCGCCGGGCTCGGCGATCGCTCCCCCGTTCTTTCCAAAGAGGTGCTTGATCTCGGCACTCGTACGGTTTCTGTTGTCACTCAACGTCTCCACGATGACGGCGACGCCGCTCGGGCCGTAGCCCTCGTAGCTGATGGCTTCGTAGCGAACACCCTCAAGCTCACCCGTGCCACGTTTGATGGCCCGTTCAATCGTGTCGATAGGCACCGAGGCCTCGCGAGCCTTTTGGAACATCGTGCGCAACGCGGCGTTGGTGTTAGCGTCGCCGCCACCTTCACGCGCGGCGACTTCGACTTGACGGATGAGTTTGGCGAAGACCTTCGCGCGCGCTGAGTCTTTTGCGCCTTTGCGATGTTTGGTCGTTGCCCACTTGGAGTGGCCTGACATAGTGCCTCCTGCCTCGAAAGGCCTGATAATCGTAGCGAGAATTACAGCGCGCTGAGAAAGAGTTGGTGCAGGCGTGTGTCGCCGGTCAACTCGGGGTGAAAGGACGCGCCCCAGACCTGGTTCTGGCGCACGAGGACGGGATGTACGCCCGTGGCGTCGCCGTGATCGAGCGTGGCGAGGACCTCGACGTCGTCGCCGTACGACTCGATCCGCGGAGCGCGGATGAAGACGCCCGGCACGCTCCCCACGCCCCTTACCTCGAGCGTCGACTCGAAACTCGCGATCTGGCGGCCGTAGCCATTTCTTCGTACCGAAAGCGACAAAGCTCCGTAACTCCACTGGTCGCTCCGGCCGTCGAGCACGGTCGTGCTCAACAGGATCAGACCCGCGCAGGTGCCAAAGATCGGCAGTCCTTCGTCAATCTTGACGCCGAGTGCGTCCTTCAGTCCGGACGTCTCGAGGAGGTGCGCGATCGTGGTCGATTCGCCACCGGGAAGCACGAGGCCGTCGACGCTGTTGAGGTGCTCGACGGTGCGAACCTTGACGACTTCACTCTCTAACGATTCGAGCATGGCGACGTGTTCGCCCACGTCACCCTGAAGGGCGAGTACCCCAACGCGCTTCACTACCAACCGCGCTCGGCGAGACGCTGCTCGAGCGTCGCGGTCTCCCAACCCTTCATCGCGGAACCCAATCCAGTCGACACTTTCGCGACCACACTCGGGTCTTCGAAGTGCGTGGTTGCTTCGACGATGGCCCGCGCCATACGTGAGGGGTCTTCACTCTTAAAGATGCCTGACCCGACGAAGACGGCCTCGGCGCCGAGTTGGAGCACGAGCGCCGCGTCCGCGGGCGTCGAGATGCCCCCGGCGCAGAAGAGCGGCACGGGTAGCTTCCCGGCAGCGGCGACCTCTTGGACCAGGGCGAGCGGTGCCTGAAGATCCTTCGCGAGCGCGTAGAGCTCGTTGGCGTCGGCGCTGTGCAGTCGACGCATCTGGGCGTTGATCGTGCGCAGGTGTCGAACGGCCTCGACGACGTTGCCGGTTCCCGCTTCACCCTTGGAGCGAATCAGGCACGCGCCTTCGCTGATGCGACGCAGGGCTTCACCCAAGTTCGTCGCGCCACACACGAAGGGAACGGTAAAGGGCCACTTGTCAATGTGGTTCTCTTCATCGGCCGGGGTGAGTACTTCCGACTCGTCGATGTAGTCGACGTCAAGGGCTTGGAGAATCTGTGCCTCCGCGAAGTGGCCGATGCGCGCCTTGGCCATGACGGGAATCGTGACCGTGGCCTGGATCTCTTGGATCATCAACGGGTCACTCATGCGAGCGACGCCGCCGTCGCGGCGAATATCCGCGGGAACGCGCTCGAGGGCCATGACTGCGACGGCACCCGCGTCTTCAGCGATCTTCGCCTGTTCGGGGTTCACGACGTCCATGATCACGCCGCCGCGAAGCATGTCGGCCAGTCCTCGCTTGACGAGCGCCGAGCCGGTAACCGAAGGGTTCGTGGAAGAAGTCATGGTCCCAGCCTAATGGCAGGGCTTTACCACTCTTCGAGGGCGCGCGCTCTCAGTTCGACGTCGTCGAGGTCGCCGAGATTGCGCTCGCGCTGATCGCTCCACTGATTGAAGAAGAGCCAGCGCCATTGGGCGTAGGTGGGCGTCGTGAAGAACGAGTCGGCGGGGAGCTGTTGGCGAGCGCACTTTCGAAGAGCACCGGCCAGTCCTAGGGGGTAGCGGATACTGGCCGCCGCCACTTCATCGGCACGGTACGCCATGCCACTGCCCGCGAGCGTCCGGCGCGCCTCGTCATTGAGATTGGAGACGGCTGCCAAACTCTCTCGGTCCACGAGGCCGAGACGTTGACGAGCGAGGCAGTGCGCCACCACTCCTTCGAACTCGATCAACTCAAAGTCCTGCATGAGCGCGCTCGTCACGAAGAGCGAGAACTTCGTCCCGTCAGGCACCAAAGCGGCGTTGTAGCCGGGGTCTCGAATGATGAACGCGCTGACGTTGTCGACGCCAAAGGTCGCGGCCAGTCGATCGAGGACCGTGACGAGCCTCGAGCGTTCCACGGCGTCGCCGCCAGCGGAGAACTGCGCAAGGAACTTCGCGCCGAGTGTCTGGCCACGCTGAGCGGACGTCGCCAGGACGCGACGAAGGTCCCACGCGTAGGCGAGGGCGACGACGACGCCTATGGCCGGCAGCCAGGGCGCGACCACGAAGCCCACGATGAGCGCCACCGCGACGACGCCCACGGCGATCGTCTGGGGAAGGCGGCGTCGAAAGGCGAAACGTCGAAGGACGCTCTCGTTCTCGTGACGCTCGGTCGTCGAGGGTGCGTACGGGTTCTGCCACGTGGGATCGAGCACGGGCGCAACGTAACGGGGTCCGCGATCCCTCGAGACGTGGGGGCGGCGAGAACGCTGTCGTTGCTTGGTTGCCACGACCTAAGGCTACTTGGTCGCTCGAAAACTTTTCTGCGCTCGCGCGTACCGTTCTTCGTACTCGTCCATCAACGCGTTCATCGACCACCGTTCGGCGTGTTGGCGCGCCGCGGCGATTCTCTTGTCACTCTCGCCTTCGAGCGCCCGAATGATGGCCCCTTCGAGGGAGGAGACGTTACCCGGCGTGAAGATCGTCGCGAACTCCCCGCCCGCCGCGCGGTATCCCTCGATGTCACTCGCGACGACGAGCGTCTCACTCGCCATACCTTCAAGGAGTACGAGCCCGAAACTCTCACCCCGGGTGGAGGGCGCGATCAGCGCATCCGCGCGGCGCAACCACGCGCGCTTCTCTTCGTCACTGATGGATCCGATGAAGACGATGCGCTGCGAACGAGCGGCGAGCGACTGCAGGCGCGCCCGTTCCGGTCCGTCGCCGGCGATCACGAGCAGCCAGGGTCGCTCGCTTCGAGCGTTGTGATGGTGGGCCGCTTCGACCGCAGTCGCGACGCTCTTACGTTGCTCGAGACGTCCGACGTAGAAAAGCACGGTTTCGGACGATCGTTGACGCGGCGTCGCGACGAAGCGCTCCATCTCGAATCCGTTGAAGAGCACGTCACTCTTCAGCCCGCAGGCGTTCTCGATCGTTCGCGCCGCGGCCTTACTCACCGAGACGGCCACGTCGAGGCGCGTCGCGAGGCGCTCGAGCAGAGGTTTCGTCAGATGAAGTGCCGGACCGCTCCCGCTTCGGTGAAACGTCCCGACCGAGGGGTACTCGTGACGATGCAACAGCGACCATCCAAGGAGGGGCGCGAAGGGTTCGTGGAAATGCACGACGTCGGGCTTGAAGGCTTCGACGGCTTGTCTTGCGCGCCACGCCGCCATCGGTGAGACCGCGAGTGGCGCTTTGGAGCCGTTCGCGGGAAACGACGAACGCGCACCCAGCCGTACCATGCGCGCGCGTGTGTCGTAGTCCGTGACGTCGCTCGCGTCGGGCGCCACGATCAGGACTTCGCGACCACGAGCGCTGAGGACGCGACTCATGGCGAGGACCTGTTCTTGGACTCCCCCGTACACGCTGAGCGCGTAGGGAGAGATGAGGGCAACGCGCTCGATTTTCACGAGGCGAATCGCGCTTCGAGTACGTGCCACTGTTCGGGCGCGCGGCGAATCAGCCCTTCGAGTTCTCGGCTTATCGCTTGCGTGACCCGCGTCACGTCGTCACGAAGTCGGCCCGAGCGCTCTGCCGCGATGGGCGGCGTGATGACGGCGAAGTGGTCACGACCCGGTCCCGTGTAACACGCGGCCGCGACGAGCGTCGCCCCCGTGCGCAACGCGAGGGTCGCCGGTCCGGCGGGCATCGTGACGAGTTCGCCGAAGAAATCGACGGTCACGCCGTTGCCTTGAAGGTCTCGGTCGCAGAGGAGCCCCACGATCTCGCCACGGCGAAGTGTCGACAGCAACACCGCGCCGGCGTGGTCGTCGAGGGGCTCAATACGGATGCCGATCGACTCGCGCTTCTCCTTGAACCACTCGAAGAGTGCCGGCGGCTCCAGCACTTCGGCGACGGCCGTCATGCCCAGTCCCACGGAGTCGAGATACGCACCGCCCCACTCCCACGAACCCATGTGCGGCAACGCAATGATCACACCGCCGCCACGCTCTTTCGCGTCGCGTAAATGCTCCAAACCTTCTGAAACGCAGAAGCGATCGTCGATCACGGACTTGGAGAGGGCCGGAAGCTTCGCGCCTTCCGCCCAGTACTGTCCGTAGCTTCGAAAAGCTCGCGACACGAATTCGTCGAGGAGATCGGTCGAAGCGTGCTCGTCCGGTGCGGAGAGGACGTGGTCGATGTTGACGCGCAGGTTCTCTCGCCTCATCTTGTCGCGTCGACCAAGCAGTGACGCGATCGAGCGTCCGAGCGCGACGTCGACCCGTTCGGGCAACGCCTCCATGACGGCGCCCAGCGTCTTAAAGAGCGTGGCACGCGAGTTGGTCGCCACGGCTAGTGACGCGAAGTGCGGCTAAGACCTCGGCGAAGACGTCGACTGTGCTGGCGAGCACGAAGGATCGACGTCGTCGAAGGTGCCGGTCGAGCGGCGACCTGCCATACGCGCCAGAATCGCCCACCGGCGGTCATCGCCGTGAGGACGAGCATGATCCAGAGTACGGGAATGAAAATGGCCGTCGCGAGGAGACCGACGCCGAGCAAGATCATCCGCTCCGCGCGCTCCATCAGGCCGCCCTTCGCCACGAGACCCAGGCTCTCCGCCTTCGAGCGCTGGTAAGAGATCATGAAGGTCGTCGTGAGAATCGCGAACGGGAGTAACGCCAACTGACCGTGGTGGTGGGCCGTCAAGTAGTACGACGCGCCTCCGAGGATGATGGCGTCGGCGAGTCGGTCCGAGACCGAATCAAAAAAACTCCCGCGCTGACTTGCGCGATGCGAAGCCTTCGCGACGGGGCCGTCGAAGAGGTCATGGAATCCGGTCAGCGTCAACAACACGACGGCCCAGTAGTGCAGGCCCACCGCAATGGTCCACGCCGTCGCGCAGGCGAAGACGAGTCCCGACGCCGTGAGGACGTCTGCGGAAAAACCTATTCGTACGAGCCAGCGACCTATCGGCGCGGTCGTCGCGTCTACCGACTGGCGAAACTTGCCGTCGAACATTGACCCTCTTGGCTCATAGGGGCGAGTCTAGTTGTACCGCCCGGTAACACCCGGCTTAAAGCTTGGCGTGGACCTTTCGCCACGTGGACTCGAGGGACTCGGGCAAAACACGCGTCTCTCCGATGGTGGTCATGAAGTTGGTGTCGCCGAGCCACCGGGGCAGGGCGTGCGCGTGCAAGTGCCTCGGAATGCCCGCGCCGGCGGCGTGACCGAGATTCATACCCACGTTCATCCCGTCGGCCCCGTACGCCTCGTTCAACGCGCGAATCGTGTCGCGCAGGACGAGGTAGAAGTCTTGGTACTCCTCGTCGCTCAGCGCTTCGAGTTCGCCCACGTGACGAATCGGCAGGACTAACAAGTGACCCGATCCGTAGGGAAAGGCGTTGAGCGCGACGAAGGTCGACGCGGTCTTCTTCAACAGGCCCGTCGACTCGTCGACCGGCTCTCTCGCCAACACGCAAAAAACGCACTCGCTGGCGTCCTTGTCGAGTTCCCCGGCGAACGCACTCGACACGTACGCTTCGCGCCACGCAGCCGAGAAGCGCTCCAGCGGCACTAGGGCGCCTCGGGCGACGCGTGACGCTCGATCTCGTCGACGAGACGATCGCTGAAGATGGCGAGTGCCACGCCGCGTTCGGGGTCGTTCGACCCACGCGCGTTGACGCCGAGTGTCCCCTTCGCGACGTCGTCGTCGCCGACGACGACCACGTAGGGAATCTTCTCGAGCTTGGCCTTCCGGATGCGCGCGCCCAACGGCTCGGCGGCGGCTTCCACACTGACGCGTACGCCGCGACCTCGAAGACGTGCCGCGACGTCGTAGGCGTAGTCGTCGTGATCGTCTCGAACACCGAGAACGCGCACCTGCTCGGGGCAGAGCCACGTTGGCAGGTTCCCCGCGTAGTGCTCGATGAGTATGGCCATGAAGCGCTCCACGGATCCAAAGAGCGCGCGGTGAATCATGATCGGGCGTTCACGAGCGTTGTCGGGCGAGACGTAGGTGGCGTCAAAGTTCGCGGGCGTCTGGAAGTCCAGCTGAATGGTCGACATCTGATGCGTACGCCCAATGGCGTCGCGCGCCTGCACCGAGATCTTCGGACCGTAGAACGCACCGCCGCCGGGATCGTGCACGAGATCAAGTCCGGCCGCGTTGGCGACGTTCGCCAGGGTCGACTCGGCTTCAGCCCACTCTTCGTCGCTGCCGACCGCCTTACCGGGAGGACGCGTCGAGAGCTCCAGGTAGAACTCGTTGAGTCCGAAGTCGCGCAACAGGTCGAGGACGAACGAGAGCAGACTCGCTAACTCGTCGGCCATCTGCTCGCGAGTGCAGAAGATGTGCGCGTCGTCCTGGGTCATGCCGCGCACGCGCGTGAGTCCCTGCACGACGCCCGACTTCTCGTAGCGATAGACCGAACCGAACTCGAACATGCGAAGCGGCAGTTCGCGGTAGCTACGCTGACGCGCCTTGAAGATCAAGACGTGAAACGGACAGTTCATTGGTTTGAGGTAGTAGCGCTGTCCTTCGTCGAGGACCATGGGCGGGTACATGCTCTCGGCGAACCACGTGAGGTGACCGGACGTCTCGAAGAGGTCGGCCTTTGATATGTGCGGCGAGTACACGAACTCGTAGCCCGAGACCTCGTGACGCTGGCGCGAATACTCCTCGAGCACCCGACGGATGATGCCGCCCTTGGGATGAAAGACCGCCAGGCCCGGTCCGATCTCACTCGGAAAGGAGAAGAGGTCGAGTTCGTGCCCGAGTCGACGGTGATCGCGCTTCTCGGCTTCAGCGAGCTGGGTAACGTGAGCGGCTAGCGCGTCCTTCGACTCCCAGGCGGTTCCGTAGATGCGCTGCAACTGAGGCTTCGCCTCGTCGCCACGCCAGTAGGCGCCCGCGACGCGGGTGAGCTGAAAATGTCCTAGCCGGGCGGTCGAAGGAACGTGCGGACCTCGACAGAGATCGACGAAGGCGGACGTGTTCGAGTACGTGGACACCACGGTGCCGCTGCCCGCCTCGGCGAGGTCCTCGTCACTGCCTCCGTGAGCGACCGCTTCGATGATTTCGATCTTGAACGGCTGGTCGCGAAAGATCGCGAGGCCCTCGTCGACGGAGTGCTCGGTACGAACAAAGGGCTGTTCTTCGGCGATGATGGCGCGCATCTCCGCGTCGACGCGGACAAGGTCGTCGTCGCTAAAGTGCGCACCACCAGGGAGTTCGAAGTCGTAGTAAAAGCCGTCTTTGATCGCTGGCCCGATCGCGTAATGGGCCCCGGGCCAGAGCCGTGTCACGGCCTGGGCCATCACGTGCGCGCTCGAGTGGCGAAGCACTTCGCGTCCGTCATCACTCGCCGGCGTCACGATCGCCACCTTGTCGTGGTCCCTAAGCGGCGTCGACAGGTCGGTGAGGACGCCGTTGACGCGTGCCGCGAGGGCGTCTTTCGCTAAGCGCGAGCCGATTGCTTTGGCGAGGTCGAGCGCGCTCGATCCTTCGCCGACGGTGCGAACGCTGCCGTCGGGTAGCTCTACGTTGAGGTCGGTCATGGTGGCCTTTCGCTGGCTACAGCGTAATGCCGAGTAACGACGCCGCCGAAGCGACGTTGGCGCCAGCGTGCGCGGCGGCGTCGATCGCGCGAAGTGCAGCGGGCGTATTGAGATCGTCGTCGAGGGCGGCACGCACGTCGTCGAGAACCGAGGACGCGCGGCCCGTCGTCAACGTCGAGCGCCACGTCGCGAGCCGCGACTGCGCGTGCAGCAACAATTCGTCGCGCCATTCCCAGTCGTCGCGATAGAACTGATCGAGCAACGAGAGTCGAACGGCCGCGGGCTCTGAGCGCGCGACGAGTTCGTGCACGAAGACCAAGTTGCCAAGTGACTTGCTCATCTTTATTCCGTCGAGGGCGACGATGCCCACGTGCAGCCAGTGCTTCACGAAGGGTGCGCCCGTGACGGACTCACTCTGGGCCGCTTCGCACTCGTGGTGGGGAAAGGCCAGGTCACGGCCGCCGCCGTGCACGTCTACCGTCTCGCCCAACTCGCGGAGCGCCAACGCCGAACACTCGATATGCCAGCCCGGTCGTCCCGCGCCCCAACGTGACTCCCACGCCGGCTCGTCGTCGAGCGACGGCTGCCAGAGCACGAAGTCGAGCGGGTCACGCTTGTTGAGGTCGTCGGGACGTCCGCCGTGAATCGCGGCGAGATCGAGCATCGCCTCGCGGTCCTCGTGACTGACTTGACCGAAGCGCGGGAACTTCGACACTTCGAAGTACACCGAACCGTCAACTTCGTAGGCCAGTCCTTGATCGAACGTTTTGCCGATGAGCGTCAAGATCTCGGGGATGGCACCCGTGGCGCGAGGTTCCGCGTACACCGAGAGCAGATTGATCAGTTTCATGTCGCGCTCGAAGGTGACCATCTCTTGCGCGGCGAGATCGAGGTAGTTCACGCCGAGTTCTCGCGCTTTGCGCAGGATGTCGTCGTCCACGTCGGTGACGTTGCGAACGCAGTGAACCTCGTGGCCAGCGTCGAGAAGACGTCGGGTCAAGACGTCGAAGGAGAGGTAGACGAACGCGTGTCCCAGGTGCGCCGAGTCGTAGGGCGTGATGCCGCAGCTGTAGAGCGTCGCGACCGGCCCCACGTCGAGCGGAAAGACGCCGCGCCGCGCACTGTCGTAGAGCTGCATCAGTTCGAGAGTCCGGCGAGCTTCACGTAACTGTGGGCTTTGTGGCGAATGTTGATCGAGACGCAGACGGCGGTGAAGGCCTCGATCGCGCTCGCGAGCGACATCGATCCGGCGATGACGGCGCGAAGTCCCGGCATTGCGTCCACGATTCCCGCGACGGCCTTTCGAGCTTCGTCGTCGTCGGAGAAGATGACGACGTCGGCGTCGAGGCCACTGTCGAGATTCTCCATCTCACTCGCGGGCAGATGATGAAAAGCGCCGACGATCGTGCTCGCGGGAAGGGCGAAGGCCAACTGCGCGGCCATCGACCCGCGCGGTGGGTACAGCGGCACGAGTTCTTTTCCTTCACGCGCGAGTGCGTTCACCATGGAGATCACGGTCTTGTTCGCGAGCGAGGCCTTGAGTGCACTGACGGTCGAGACGGCCGAGTCCCACGGTGTCGCGACGACGATGAGATCACACGCGGCCGCGCCTTCGTTCGTCGCGCCGCGCACGTTGCCGTCGCCACGAGGGTGCAGCGTGCTCGCTGTTTCTTGCGCACGCGCGTCGTCGCGTGATCCGATCACGACGTCGTAACCAGCGCACGCGAGACGAATCGCGACGCCGCGTCCCGCTGGACCAGTACCTCCCAAGATGCCCACCGTCGTCATTGTCGTCCTCATTGCTCGTAATGCCTAGAAGTACGCTAACAAGATGGCACTACTGAAAGATCACCGTATCTTGGTCACCGGGGTCTTGACCGACGACTCCCTCGCCTTCGGCATCGCCAAGCGCGCGCTCGAGGAGGGCGCGACGGTGGCCCTCTCGGGCGCCGGACGCGGCACGTCACTCACCCGACGCACCGCAAGGAAGTTGGGTGACGTCGGTGAGATCATCGAACTCGACGTCACGAGCCCCGAACAAGTCGACGCGGCGGTACTCGAAGTCGAGTCTCGATTCGGGCGTCTCGACGGACTCGTCCACGCCATTGCGTTCGCCCCGCAGTCCTGTCTCGGAAGCGGCATGTTCGTCGCGCCGTTCGAGGACGTGGCGACAGCGATGCACATCTCGACCTACTCACTCGCCGCCCTGGTGGGAGCGTTTCGACCCCTCCTGCAGAAGAGCACCGCGCTCGGCGGAGCGTCCGTCGTGGCACTCGACTTCGACGGCACGCGGGCCTACCCGATGTACGACTGGATGGGCGTCATGAAGTCCACTCTCGAGTCACTCGGCCGCTACCTCGCGCGCGAAGTGGGATCCGATCAGATCCGCGTCAACATGCTCGCCGCCGGTCCGATTCGCACCATCGCCGCCAAATCCATTCCCGGGTTCTCTCTTTTCGAAGAGACCTGGAGCGAACGGGCGCCCCTTGGATGGGACGTCAACGACTCGAGCGCCGTTGCCGACACCGGCGTCGCCCTGTTGTCACCGCTTCTTCGTGGCACGACCGCCTCGGTCATCCACGTCGACGGCGGCGCCCACGCCATGGGCTAGTCGTCTTCTTGGCCCCGGAACTGCGTCTCGTAGAGATCACGGTAGAGACCAGGTCGCGCGTGTAACTCGGCGTGCGTCCCGCGTTCGACAATTCTGCCTTCATCGACGACGAGAATCTGATTCGCGTTTCGAATCGTCGAAAGGCGGTGGGCAATGACGAGTGACGTTCGCTCCTTCATCGTCTCGTCGAGGGCGCGCTGCACGGCCGCTTCGCTCTCGGCGTCGAGGTGGGCCGTCGCTTCGTCGAGAACGACGAGGTGAGGCGCCTTCAGCAGTAAGCGTGCGAGAGCGACACGCTGCTTCTCACCGCCGGACAAGCGGTAGCCGCGTTCACCCACCACCGTCGAGAGTCCGAGCGGCAACGCCGCGACCAGGTCCGCGATCTGCGCGGAGCTCAGCGCTTTGGCGATCTCGTCCTCGGTGGCGTCGGGTTTGGCGAACAACAAGTTCGCCCGCAGGGAGTCGTGAAAGAGATGCGCGTCTTGCGTCACGACACCGACCGTCGCGTTCAATGACGCCGTGGTGGCTTCTCGAAGGTCGACGCCGTTGATTGTGACCGATCCCGCGTCGACGTCGTAGAGACGAGAGACCAGCATCGAGATCGTCGTCTTGCCCGCACCACTCGGTCCCACGAGCGCGGTCATCGTCCCCGGTTCAACGTCGAACGTGACGTCGTGCAGCACTGCGGTACGTGGCGTGTCGTCGAGTCGCGCCACCGCTTCGAGCGACGCGAGCGAGACGTCTTCCGCGCCCGGGTACGAGAAGTCCACGTGCTCGAAGCTCAGTCGCGCCGGACCATCGGGAATGACCACAGCATCCGGACTCTCTCTGATCATGGGCTCGAGGTCGAGCACCTCGAAGAGTCGTTCGAAGCTGACCATGGCGGACATGTAGTCGATGTTGAGATTCGACAACTGCGTGAGCGGGCCGTAGAGACGCGCCAGGTACGCCGTCAGGGCCACGACCGTACCGACGGCCAACACACCGTGGACGGCTTCGACGCCACCGAACCCGTACGCGAAGGCCGTCGCGAGCGACGCGGTGAGCGACAGCGAGACGAAGAAGAAGCGCTGGTAGGTCGCTTGGTGGATGCCGATGTCGCGCACCTGCGCCGCGCGCTGTTCGAAGGCTTCACGCTCTTCGTTGGGACGACCGAAGAGCTTCACGAGCATGGCGCCCGCGACGTTGAACCGCTCGCTCATGACCATGTTCATCTCGGCGTTCAACTCCATGCCGCGCTGAAACAGCGTGCCGAGCTTTCGACCCACACGACGAGCGGGAATGAGAAAGACGGGAAGCAGGACGAGGGCCACCAGCGTGATCGGCACACTCAACGTGAACATGACGACGAGGATGATCATGACGAGCACGACGTTGCCCACCACGTTCGAGAAGAGGTCGGTGAAGGCCTGCTGGGCGCCGACGACGTCGTTGTTGAGGCGACTTATCAGGGCGCCCGTCTGCGTCCTCGAGAAGAAGGCAATCGGCATCTCTTGGATGTGACGAAATACCTCGGCGCGGAGATCGAAGATGAGCCCCTCACCAATGATGGAGGAGATCCTTCGCTCCACCAACTGCAACCCTGCGTCGAAGAGCGCCAGTACCGCGGTCGTGACGGCCAGCCCGATGACGAGGTCCGCGCGTCGATGATGGATGCCCACGTCGATGATCTCACGCAACAACAGTGGTGACACCGAGGAGATGACGGCGTCAATGATGACGACGCTTAAGAAGATGAGCAGCGCGGGGCGGTAGTGCTTCGCGAACTTCAAGATTCGTGGCAGCGTGCCCTTTTTAAGTTGGTGCTGGAGGATCTTGCGATCACGCGACAGCGACCGCATCCCAATTCGAACGCCGGCGGCGCCCCCGTGCATGCTCATGTGAACTCCTCCGTAGAGGCAGTGTAGGAACCGAGTCCGTGAAGGCGAACATGGCCACGACGAGCGAGCCGACGCCGACTCTCTTCGAGCGCTACGAAGTGATCGCGCTCACCGTGATGATGACGCCAAGGGTCATCATGACGCACGCGCCAATCGATCGAAGGACGACGAGTCGATGAGGTGAGTCGGAGAGCCACTCACGCGCGGTTCCCGCGATGATGCCCCACGTGGAGTCACTGCAGAACGCCAGCACGGAGAAGATCGCACCGAAGATCAGCAGCTGCCAGGTGACGTGGCCCTTCGAGCGCTCGACGAAGTGTGGAAACACCGCCGCAAAGAAGACCAGCGACTTCGGATTCAAGATGCCGACCACGAAGCCTTGACGAACCACGGTGAGTCGCCGCGGGCGCTGCGATTCTCGTTTCGCCATCGCCGCCGCGTGCTCGTGTCGGTGCCGCAGCGCGTCGTACCCGAGCCATAGGAGGTAGGCGCCACCGGCGATCTGCAGGACGACGGAGAACGCTCTTGAGTGCGCGAGTAACGGACCGAGTCCGATGGCGACGACGACCGATAGGACGAGTGTGCCAATGCTGTTGCCGAGCACCGTGAGGACGGCAACGCTTCTCCCCCACGCGACGCCGCGCGCGAGCGTGAAGAGCACGCTCGGTCCCGGAACGATAATGATCGCCATCGAGGCCACTAAGAAGGCGGCGAGCTGTCCCCCGCTGATCACGACGAAAATCTTCGCACGAGAAGTTCCGTCACTCGCAGACTCAAGCCGATGCTGAAGCCAATGGTGGCCGCGAAGAACGCGGTGCCGACGCCTACCGTCCCGCCCATCAGCCATCCGATGATGAGGACCGTCACTTCGAGCGTGAGTCGAACGTAGACAACACTGACGCCGAGACGACGGTGTAGGCCCGTCATCAGTCCGTCTCTTGGACCGGGCCCGAGACCCGTCGTGAGGTAGAGGGCGCTACCCACGCCAATCACGAGCACCGCACCGATGACGTAGACGATCTTTAACCACACCGCGTGAGGGACCGCGAGATTGGTGGACACGATGTCGAGCACGTAGGCGATGATCACCAAGTTGGTGATCGTGCCGAATCCCGGTCGTTCGCGCAGCGGAAACCACCCGAGCAAGACCACGACACTGATGACCGCCGTCGACCAACCGAGCGACCAATGCGTGTGGCGAGACACGCCTTGGGCGAACACCGTCCACGGCGTCGCGCCCCATTGAGCCTGGACGAGAAGACCTTCGCCGAAGCCAAAGAGTGAGAGGCCAACCACCAGGGGCAGCGCCGTACGGGGCCGAAATCCCCAGGTGCTTTTCGCTCGCCACGGCGTTTCGGTGATCTTGTGGCTGAGCATCATGGTCGGAACAACGCTAGCCGCCGACTACCCGACGTCATCTCCTCGCAAGCCGTCACCGTTGGCACGCGCGACGTAACTTGGTGAAATGTCCACGCGCGACGTTCAGTTCCCTGATTCGTTCTCATGGGGCACGTCCACGTCGGCGTACCAAATCGAAGGCGGCAACACGAACACCGATTGGTGGCGATTCGAGCGGTCCGAGGGCACCACCGCGATCGAAGTCTGCGGTGACGCCTGCGACTCCTGGAATCGGTACGAGGAGGATCTCGACATCCTCGCCTCGCTCGGGCTCAACGCCTTTCGGCTCTCGATCGAGTGGGCCCGTGTCGAACCAGAGCACGGTACCTTCTCGAGCGAAGCACTCGACCACTACCGCGCGGTCCTCACGGCCTGTCGTGAACGCGGCATCGTGCCGGTAGTCACCCTGCACCACTTCACCTTGCCGCTGTGGGTAGCCGATCAAGGTGGCTTCGAGCATCCCGACGTCGCGCAGTGGATGGCCGACTACGCCACGCGCGTGAGCGCGGCACTCGGTGATCTCATCGGCATCGCCTGCACCATCAATGAACCCAACGTCGTGGCGATGATGGGCTACCTGCTCGGGAACTTTCCTCCACAGGTCACGAGCTGGCACCGTTTCGTCTCCGTCAACGAAACCTTGCGAGCGTGCCACGTCGCCGTGCGCGACGCACTGAGGGCCGGGCCGGGGAACTTCCCGATTGGCCTGCCACTGTCGATGCAAGAGTACGAAGCCGTACCAGGATTCGAAGTTCATCTGGATTCATTTCGAGAAGAGATGGAGGACAAGTACTTGCGCGCGCTACGCGGCGAGGACTACGTGGGCGTGCAGTGCTACACGAAGGTCATCCTCGGTCCCGACGGCGTCGTGGACGTGCCCGGAGCAGAGGTGACCGACATGGGTTACCTCTTCTGGCCACAGAGCGTCGAGTACACGATCCGGCGCGCGGCCACGTTAACGCAGGCGCCGATCATCATGACCGAGAACGGCATCGGCACCGCGGACGACGCCCAACGCGTGCGCTACCTCAGCGAAGCGCTGAAAGGCGTTCGCGCGGTCCTCGACGACGGCGTTGACCTTCGGGGCTACTTCCAATGGTCGTTGTTGGATAATTTCGAATGGACCTTGGGTTACCGCCCCCGGTTCGGCATTGCGGCGGTTGATCGCGACACGTTCGCTCGAACCCTCAAACCATCGGCGACCTGGTTCGCTCACGCGACGAAAGACTTCTTTACAACTGCGTGACACATTGGCCGTTCCGTCGAGTTTTGACGGCAACGCCACCTACGATTTGTGTAGTGAAAGCGTTCGATCGACCTCTCTGCTGAACGGTCTCTCAGTTCGTACCGAGGAGGAGGAATATGCGTCGTCAGTCATCACACCATCGAGCGGGCCTCCGGGGTCGCTTCGTCGGCTGGACCGGTGCCTTCGCCCTGACGTTCGGACTCCTCGTAGGGGGCGTACCAGCTGCCACGACCGTGGCGTCCGCCACGACGGCGCACGCGTGCACCACTTCAAATCTCGTCGTGTGGTTGAACACCGTTGGTAACGGCGCGGCCGGTAGTTCCTACTACGACTTGAACTTCACCAACTTGTCGGCGCGCGCGTGCACGCTGAGAGGTTACCCGGGAGTATCGGGCGTCTCGTTGTCCAATCACCAAGTCGGTAGCAGCGCCGCTCGCGACGGCACCATCGCGCCGTCGGTGATCACGCTCACCAGTGCGCTCAGTGCGAAGGGGCTGCTTTCCGCGACGATGCACAACACCGCCACTGTGATCCTGCAGATCACCGAAGTCGGGAACTTCCCGGCGTTGACGTGCCGCCAGATCTCCGCGGCTGGTCTGCGCGTCTACCCGCCGGGACAGAGCACCTCAAAGGTCGTCGCCTTTCCATTCGCAGCCTGTGCCAAGGGTGGACCGCGGTATCTTCACGTCGAAGCAGTCCAGAAGGACGTCGTTCTTAACTAAAACAACCCACCGACGTCAGATTTTCAGCGCACGCGCGACGTTCGAAGTCGCTTCCAACGATTGACGGAATGTGTCACCAAGAGAATCGCTAATCCAACGCCGAGGAGCGCGTGATAACGAATCTGTGTCGGGTGACCAAGTGACCAATCCAATAGTCCCGATCCGAGCATTCCGAGCGTCAAGAGCGCGAGAAGAAGGTCCGCCACGGCCAGACGGCCCTGGGGCTGGACCATCAATCTGACGCGGGCCAGGCGCCGGAGGAGTCGACTGGAGATTCGCCGACGTTGCACGAGATGCACGATGACGAGCGCGACGAATATGAGCCCGACGATGATGTGGACCATCAAGACGAACTCGAGCGTCAGCGAGACGGCGGCGGTTGCGATGAGGGCGACATGGACGAGCCAACGACGCGTCTGTTTCGAGATTCCCGGACGTCTCATCACGTCAGTTCGTGAACTCATCTCATGATCGTAAGCAGTGATTGAAGAAACGTCCATGGGGGAACACCCTGACGTCGCCCTTAGACCACGCGCGCAGCTCAGGGTCACCGTGGCGATAATCGACGTGTCCGGCGAGCGACGACCGTCGTCCACTAGTGAAACGATGGCTGAAAGCAAGCGCCTTCAACCGCCGTCAACAAATCGTGGAGACCGCGCTGGAACCCGATATCGGATGTCCCGTCCAGTAGAATTGACCGGTGACTCGCGAGACCAACGGCAGTAATCACGAGACGTCGCCCAGGAAAATCGCGAATCACGATCGGCTCATCGCCATGGGTGACGCAGTGAATCGACGAAGTGCCACTGGTCGCCCGTCTCGCCCTCGAAGCTCGAAGAGCCGCTGGGTACGACGTTCCGTCATCGCCCTCGGGCTCATCGTGGTGCTGATTATCGGCGGCGTCTTGGCCGACTACTACTACCTCGGCTCGTTGGTCAATCGAGTGAACGTCAACACGCTCCAAAACAGTTCGGGCGGGTCCGAGAACATCCTCCTCATCGGTTCAACGAGTAGGTGCGCGTTGAAGGTGCAGAACGCGGCGTACGGACTGTGCTCGCAGGGGGTCAACGGCGTCAACAGTGACATCACCATGGTTCTGCACCTCGTACCGAGTACGGGATCCGTGTCGCTGCTCTCGATACCTCGCGACCTCTTCGTTCCGAACGCTCGAATCATCGGTTCGAACAAGATCGACGCGGCACTCTACGAAGGACCGAGCCAACTCATCACGGCTATTGAAGAGGACTTCGCGATTCCTATCAACCACTTCGTCGTGTTGAACTTCGACACCTTCGCGAACGTCGTGAACGCCCTCGGAGGCGTGAAGATGTACTTTCCCACGCCAATCTTCGACGCCTACTCGGGACTCAACATCGAACGGACGGGCTGCTACACCCTTGACGGCTACCACGCGCTCCAAGTCGTACGGGCGCGGCACCTGCAGATCCAGCCCAATCCCTCGAACCACAATCCCCGTTCATGGTCGCTCGAACCACTCTCCGACCTTGCGCGCATTCGACGGACGCACGAGTTCTTGCGCGTGATCGCGACAAAGGTCGCCGCGAGAGGCTTAGGCAATCCCCTCACCGATCAGAGCATCGCGACGTCGGTATTGCCGGACTTGACCGTGGACAACGGCTTCACGGAGGGAGAGATGGTGAACTTGGCTCGCACGTTCGCGCACACGCACATCACGAACATCCCCCAATTCACCTTTCCCGTCACCAACGTCGAGACGGGATCGCTCCTCTACGAGGGCTACTACTACGGCGACGTCGTCTTTCCCGTACAACCCAACGGCCTCGCCGCGGTGAACAAGATCTTCGGCGTCACGACGGGAATGAACTCCTTCACGGGTAAGGCGTTGCCTACACCTTCGAGCCTGAAGATCTCGGTGGAGAACGGCACGGGTCTCGCCAATCAAGCGGCGTCGATCGCCAACCCGCTTCGTGCCAAAGGCTTTGACATCGTCGCCACCAGTAACATCACCTCGCCCGGTCCCGTCAGTGAGTCAGTCGTCTGGTACGGCGGCGCACCTCCGCCTAAGCACGGCAACTGGACGAGCCCCGCTCTCGCCGCGGCGCAGGCAGTGTTAGCGCAACTGCAGGGTCCGGCGATCCTCGGGTACAACCCGAAGAATGTGACGCCCGGTGCCATCGCCACCGTGGAGACGGGAACGGGTCTCACCGTCACGCCGCGAACCGCTGTGAAAAAAACGAAGACGACCACACACACGACGACCACTTCAACTGCGAAGTCGTCAGTGACAACCACGACGGCGTACGTCCCTCCCGGCATCAAGGGCAACAGTAAGTTCACGGCTCCCAGCGCCGTCTCGGGCGCGAACGCGCCGTACGACCCACGAAGCTGCAACGCAGCGGGCACTGGGCCGGGGCCAAACTAAGCGCCCGTCACGTTCTCCCAGTGCGAGATGCGAGTGAACAACGACGGACTCGCACGCTTTGTAGTTCGCGCGTTCATATTTCGTGGGCGCTGCAGGACTCGAACCTGCGACCTCAGCCGTGTGAAGGCTGCGCTCTAACCAACTGAGCTAAGCGCCCGAGGGAACAATGCTACTTGCTTCATCAGATCATTTCCTTGGTGTGGCGTTGTAGCCTTCATCCGTGCCAGATAAAGCAGACTCGACGTCGTCTTCTCAAATGAAGACGCGTCGAGCACGTCGTCCCTCCCTCGCTCCGCGTGAAGTTGTCTTAGGACTTGACCACCTAGAGCGCCGGGTGAGCTTCATCAGCGTTGGCGCCGCGTTTCTCTTGGCACTCGTGACCGTTGTCGAATGGGCTCGCAACGCGAAGACCACGAACACAGCGAAACTGTCAAAAGCCAACACCTGTCCGACCGGATTCCATCGCGTGGGAACACTCTGCAAAGAGGTGGTCACGTCAACCGCGGGCGCGTGGGAAGTCCGACTTTTGTTCATCGTCGTCGTGGCTCTGTGCATTTTGTACTTCACCGTGCGACGCAAGCGCGCAGGTGTGGCGTGTTTCGCCATCTTCCTGGGCTTCGGGCCGGTCTACGGTGCCGGACTCATCTTCGTCTTGTTCGGATCGTGGCTGATCCTTCGTGCGTATCGACTTCAGAGATTCGGTGAAGCGGGTTTCGCGAGCTCAAATCGCGTGGCGAAGGAGAGGGGCCGAGCGAGACGAGAGGGACGAGCGACGAAGAGCACGGGCGCGAACGCGAAGGACACGACACAAAAAACGGTCAGCGCGCCCGTGGCGTCGAAGCGTTACACCCCAAAGAAGCCTCCGCGCCGTCGTCGCTAACTCATGACCAAACTCGGCATGGACTATCCAACGAAGTGGGGTCGTGGTTACACCGCGCGTTTCGCGCGCAACATCATTCAGAGTTACCTCATGGGACCCTACGTCCGCTACCTCTCCTCACTCGAAGTGCGAGGGGTCGAGAACATCGAAGGAGAGCGACCTTTCATCTTCGTCGCGAACCACTCGAGCCACGTCGACACCATCATTCTCCTCTCGGCCATTCCCGCTCGAGAACGTAAGCGCACCATCGTCGCGGCGGCCATGGACAGTTTCTTCATGGACGCACGCCAGGCCTTCAAGACGGTGTTGATCTTCAACGCAATCCCCGTTGATCGTTTGAAAGTGAATCGCCGCAGTGCTCAACTGGCCTTGGAGCTCGTCGAGGACAAATGGAATCTCGTGATCTATCCCGAGGGCGGGCGAACTCCCGACGGCCGTCTCCAGGAGTTCAAGGGCGGCGCCGCGTACCTCGCCGAGCGATCGAAGGCTACGGTCATCCCGACCTACATCCACGAATCGGGAAAGCTGAAGGGTCCCAAGTACGCCAAGGCCCCGATCTACGTGGACGCTCCGAACGAACGTCGACATCACGTCATCGTGGCCTTCGGCAAACCTCTGCGATGTGACGAAGGTGAGAATATGCGTCGATTCGGAGCACGTATCGAAAGCGCGGTCATAGAGCTCGGACGCGACGTGTCCGGCGACTCGAGCTACGGCCACACCGAGCCGGAGGCGGACGCCTAACGAGCGAGCGACGTGACGCGTTCGTCGTAGAGCTGGTCAGCGATCGTCACGAGTGGCTCGAGTTCGCGCCCTAGGGCCCTCGCGAGCACCTTGTCCGCGAACCACGGGTTCATCGCGAGCACCGGCCCGTGCGCGTAGGTCGCCCACACACCGGGCGTGCGAAAACCGTCGATGGCGCCGTCATTACCTTTTCCGACTTCGACCGCGCCGAGCGCCTCGACGTCGGCTCCTAACGTGGTTCGACCTCCGTGGTTCTCAAAGCCCACAAGCGCGCGACCGTCGACGCGCACGACGAGTTCGCCTACCGAGCGCGTCTCGCCCCGTGCGGTCGAAGCATCGACGAGTCCAAGCCCTTCGTACTCGTCATTTCCTTCCACGCAGAAGGTCGTGCCCAGCAGCTGCAATCCGGCGCACACCGCGAAGACGAAATTTCCATCACGTACGCGAGCGGCGAAGGACGACGCGCGCAGCAGGTCCGCGCCAAGTCGTTGTGGCCCGTCTTCTCCTCCACCCAAGAGATAGATCGCCGCGTCAGGCACCTCGTCGTCGATACCGACGTTGACGACCTCCGCCTCGAAGCCCCGTCGGCGGGCGCGTTCGGCTAAGACCAGGGCGTTACCGCCGTCACCGTACGTGCCGAGGAGTTCGGGGTAAATCAACGCGATCGTCAGCACGGCTTCGTCCTCGCTCGCCACTCTTGAAACGCCGTGTAGTTCGCCAACACGTTGACCACGTCACTCGACACGGGCAGCGCCGATTCGTCGGTCACGACGACGTACGTAACGTTCGCGTAGTCGAGTCGAGTAGCCAAGTCGAGACGTCGGTCACCGAAGCAGTACACGCGGTGCCCGCGAAGCAGTTCGAAGGGCACGTCGTAGAGCCATGACGGGTCGCGCCCGTCAGCGACGCGCGCGTTGATGGCCGCCCACACGTCGGCGCCGTCACTCTTCAGTGTCAATAACATGGACGAGAAGCCTGCCGGATTCTTAGCCAGCAGGAGACGAAGTTGATGGCCACGCCACGTACGCAGACTGAATCGTCCAGCGACACTCGAAAGAGCGTTCACGCGCTCGAGCGCACCCTGAAGGTCGACGTCTACGAAAGAGAGAGCAGTCAGGGCCATCGCCGCGTTGGCTTCGTTAAAAGCACCAGGAAGCTGTAGGTCGAGATCGAGTTGCGCTCCTCGAACGACGAGTGGACCACCGTCGGTCGTCACGAGCACCTGAGGTTTGGCGAAACCACATTCACTCGACCACGAACCACCCACGAAGTTCAACGGCTTCGTGCAGTGAGGACACGAGACCGCGTCAGTCGTCCACGGTGTCGGCACGTCGCACCACGAGACCTTGGGCGCGAGCTCTGCCGCGTACACGACGAGTGGATCGTTGGCGTTCGCCACCACCATCACGTCGGTCAGGTCAGCGAGTAACGCCCGCCAGCGCTCAGCGATCTGACGTACTTCGTTTGCGCGATCGAGTTGATCGCGCGAGAGATTCAATAGGGCAATGACTTTCGGACGCGTGGCTCGAGCGACGTCACTAAGCCACGCTTCATCGACTTCGAGCGCGACCGAGCGACTCTTCGACGCCACGAGTGCGGCGACGAGACCTTCGCGCATGTTCGATCCCGTGTCGTTGGTCGCCACCGGTCCGCCCCAACCCGTGGCGATCATGGCGGTCGTCGTCGTCTTTCCGTTGGTGCCACTGACGAGTACCACGTCGCGCCCACGAGCGAGGTTCTCGAGGAGATCGGGTGCGATCCTGAGGCCGACGCGCCCACCGATGACGGTGCCGGAGCCGCGAGAAGCGACGCGCGAGAGAATATTGACGGCTCGAACGGCAACTTTCGCGACGTCATCACGAAAGTTGGTCTCGCGTTGCATTGAGCCAACGCTAACAACCCAGAAAACGCAAAAGGACCAACCGGGGGGGTGGTTGGTCCTTTTGCAAAGCATTCTGACTACTCAAGGGGGGTTTGAGTAAAACAGGTTGATACGAGTATGGCGCGCCGATGAGTATCTCGCAACCGAATGGGTGAGATACCTGTCATCTCTATACTAGATAGGTGGAGATCCGTCAATTAGAAGCCCTGGTCAGTATCGCCGAGAACGGAACCTTCTCGCGAGCTGCTGAAGCGTTGGGTACCGTCCAGTCGAATATCTCGAATCGAGTCGCACGACTGGAGAGCGACTTGGGCACCGAACTCGTGAACCGCGCGACCGGAAACCTGACCGAGTCGGGCGTTATCGTCGTCGAACGTGCCGGGAGAATACTGCGCGAACTGCGCGCCATCGCCTCGGACGTTTCCGAACTCAACGCCGACATCCGCGGGCAAGTCGCCCTCGGCATGATTGGTACCGCAGGACGTTGGGTCGTGCCGTTGCTCTTGGAGAACCTCCGACTTCGATACACCAAGATCAACCTTCGCATCAGTGAGGGAACGAACTCCGCGCTCGAACCGCGTCTCGTCAACGGCCAACTCGACCTCGCGGTGCTGGCGTGGCCCGTGAGGGCCGACGAATTGAGCGAAGTGGACCTCTTCACCGAAGACCTCGTGGTCATCGCGCCGCGTGATCACCCGCTGGCCGCGATGAAGGGTCCGCTCCCTTTTTCCACACTCATCAACTACGACATCCTTCTACCAGTGCGCGGGACCCCCATTCGCCGAGAGATCGACGAGGCCGCACGCCAAGCGGGTGTCGAGATGAACGCGATCATCGAACTCGACGGCCTACGCACGATCGCATCGATGACGTTCGACGGCCACGGCCCGTCCATCCTTCCCGCCACCATGTTGTCACCGCACCTGCGGGCCAACTTCGTGGCGTTGCCCATTGAGAACATCGCCAAGCGCCGCGTCGTGCTCGCGAGTCGTCGCTTCGGCTTCCCCGCCGCCCCAGTGCGAGCCATCCACGCTTTGTTGGTGGACGTCGTTACGCACGCCACGAACGTTCCCGAAGGCGTGTACCTGCCCACGACAACTCTGCAATAGTCGTCTCGTGCCCGCTTCCCTCACCCCACAACAGATCGCCGCCGTCATCGGTCAGCGAGATCGATCCTTCAAAAAGTTCATCAACGACGTCGGTCCCCCGCCCGCTCGACGAAGTTCTCCTGTGGCGCAACGATTCCCCGCGTTGGCTCGCGCGATCACGGGCCAACTCCTCGCGACGAAAGCCGCGGCGACCATTCATCAACGCGTCATCGATCTTTGCGACGGTGACGTCAACGCTGTTGCGATCCAGAGAGCGGGCCAGGCAAACTTGCGCAACGTCGGACTCTCGAACGTCAAGGCAGCGGCCATGCTCGACCTCGCCGAGCGAACGTTGGACGGCCGGGTTCGACTCGCCCATCACGGCAGGATGTCCGACGTCGAAGTGCTACGTGACCTCGTCGCGGTTCGCGGAGTTGGCCCCTGGACAGTACAGATGTACCTCATGCACACCTTGGCGCGACACGACGTGTGGCCGGCGGGTGACTTCGGCGTGCGTAACGGCTGGTCGCAACTCCACGGTCTCGACGAGATAGTGAGCGAAGCGGAGCTCCACAAGTTGGGTGACCTCTTCGAAGGTGTTCGCTCCGACGTCGCGTGGTACTGCTGGCACGTCATTCGACTCCAGCGCGCAAACTAATCTCGCTGGGATGCCCCTACTTACCCTCCACGACTTTGAAGACACCGCACTCGAGGCGTTAACGGCGTTTGGCGCGGTGCCGTCGCTGTCGCCGATGTTCGACGCCAATTGGTTCGAACACGGTCATCTCGACGCGGCCGCGGAACTGCTCGCTTCCTGGGCGCGCGCTCGAAAACTCGCCAGTGTCGACGTCGCGATTCATCGTCTCGAAGGGCGCACGCCCACCCTCGTCGTCACCGTCGACTCGACGGCCGGTGAGGGTGCCACCGTGATTCTCTACGGCCACCTCGACAAGCAGCCGCCACTCGGTGACTGGTCGGAAGGGCTTGACCCCTTCATCCCCGTTCGCCGCGGCGACCGGCTCTACGCGCGCGGCGTCTCAGACGACGGCTACGCACTCTTTTCCGCGCTCGGCGCCCTCGAGGCAATGGAAGCCAACCACATTCCCCACGGGCGATGCGTCGTGCTCATCGAGGCGAGCGAGGAGAGTGGGAGCCCGGATCTCGAGGCCTATCTCGACCATCTCGCCGACCATCTAGGGGACGTGGAACTCCTCATCTGCCTCGATTCGGGCGCGCTCACCTACGACCGCCTCTGGGTCACGACCTCACTACGGGGCATGGTCAACGTCGAGGTCACCGTCCAAGTCCTCGAGCAGGGACAGCACAGTGGCTCGGTGAGCGGCGTCGTGCCCTCATCGTTTCGCGTGCTGCGCCAACTACTCGATCGCGTCGAGGACGCCACGACCGGCGAAGTGCTCGTCGAAGAGATGTGGGCCACCATTCCCGCCGCTGACACGAAGTCAGCCCACGACATCGCCCAAGAGTTCGGCGACGTCATCGCTGATGATCTGCCCCTCGTCAAGGGCGTGACGCTGATGGGTTCGAGCGCCGAGGAGCGACTCCTTCGCCGCACGTGGTACCCAACGCTGTCGGTCATCGGCATGGGAGGTCTTCCTTCGCCCGACATCGCTGGCAACGTGCTTCGTCCCTTCACGACCGCGGTCCTATCGTTTCGTCTGCCGCCGAGTATCGACGCGGGCGTCGCCGGAGCCGCCGTTGTACGCATGCTCACGCTCGCCCCACCGTCGAACGCGAGCGTCACCGTCAAGATCGACTCATCGGGCGACGGATGGGTCGCGCCGACCTTGGCGCCCTGGCTCGAGCCCGCACTCGAAGCGGCGTCACTCGATGCCTTCGGTCGCTCCGTGGGCTTCACCGGAGAAGGCGGGTCAATCCCCTTTCTCGCCGCTCTCGCGAAGCGCTATCCCGGCGTGCAGTTCGTGGCGACCGGTATCGGCGGTCCGCACTCCAACGCGCACGCGATCGACGAGATGCTTGATCTTCCCATGGCGGTTGGCGTCACGAACTCGGTCATTACTGTGTTAGCGGCGCACGCGACAAAGTAAGGACCTCGATGAACAAGAACGTTGACCTCTGGGTGGATCCCCTCTGCCCCTGGGCCTGGATGACCTCGCGTTGGCTCCTCGAAGCTGCTCAAGTCCGTGAGTTCGAAGTCAACTTTCACGTCATGAGCCTCGCGATGTTGAACGAAGGTCGCGAACTCTCCCCCGAGTACGTCGCACTGCTCTCGAAAGCGTGGGGGGCCGTTCGAGTACTCATCGCCGCCGAAGAGCTCCACGGCAACAAAATCGTCGAGCCGCTCTACAGCGCCATGGGGACTCGCCACCACGTGCAAGGCGAGAAGGACTTCGAAAGGATCATCGCGCAGGCGCTCAACGACGTTGGTCTCGAAGCGTCGCTCGCTGACGTGGCGACGAGCACCGATTTCGACGACGCGCTTCGTATGAGTCACCAAAAAGGCATGGACCCCGTTGGCTACGACGTGGGCACGCCCGTCATCCACGTCGGCGACGTCGCGTTCTTCGGACCGGTCGTCACGCCCGCACCCAAGGGCGAGGCCGCCGGGAAGCTGTACGACGGCGTCCTGCTCGTCGCGAGCACCCCGGGCTTCTACGAGCTCAAGCGCTCGAGGACCGAAGAGCCAAACTTCGCGTGAGCGAATCAGACCGCTTACCTCGATTTCCGGTCTACGTCACGGGCTCGACGGAGGCGCCACGGGCACTGACCGTGCTCCAAGAAGCGTTCGGCGTCAACGACCATATTCGTGACGTCGCCGATCGTTTCGCTGACGCGGGATTCTTCGTCGTGGCGCCGCACCTCTTTCATCGAAACGGTGCACCCGAGATTCTTTACGAGGAGATCGATCGCGCCAAATCGCTGATCGCCGAGATGACGTACGAAGGTCTCACCAACGACCTGAACGCCACGACGGACTTTCTGCGCTCAGTCGGCTACGGACCCTCCTCAATCGGCGTCGTCGGCTTCTGCATGGGTGGCTCGGTCGCTCTTTACGCCGCCACGCTCACCAGCGTCGGGGCGGCGGTCACCTTCTACGGCGGCGGTGTACGAACGCCACGCATGGGACTGCCTCCACTGAGTGAACTCGCGCCCGAACTCAAGGCTCCGTGGCTCGGACTCTTCGGCGATCTCGATACGGGAATTCCTACAGATGACGTCGAAGCGCTGCGCGAGGCTGCAGCCAAAGCCTCCGTCGCGACCAACGTCGTTCGCTACGCCAACGCAGGTCACGGCTTTCACTGCGACGCGCGTCCCTCTGCCTACAACGAAGAAGCTGCCCTCGACGCCTTTCGTCGCACGCTCGACTTCTTCGCCGAGTGGCTGAAGGACAAGTAGTCGCTCACTAACTTCGCGGCACGTCTTTCCACGCGACGTCTTTATCGTTGCGCGGTTCGCCCGGCAGTCCGAGCACGCGTTCACCAATGATGTTGCGCATCACCTCACTCGTCCCACCTTCGATGGAGTTCGCTCGCATGCGGATGAACGCCTTGCGCATATCGCCGCCCGTCATCGCCGACTCCGTTGGGCGAACCTGCGGATAGTTCGAGCCGTAGAGCATGCCCTCGGAGCCCATGAGATTGACACAGAGTTCGCTCGTTCGCTGATTCTCCTCGGCGAATGCCAACTTCGCTACGGCACCCTCTGGTCCCGGCGTGCCCGCGCGTCGAAGGTCGCTCGCGCGCCAGTTCGTCAGTCGAGCGACTTCGTTACGCACCCACGACTGCATGAGGTCACTTCGAACGGCGTGCGCGTGCGCGTCGACTCGAGCGGTCCACCGTTGCCGCCAGATCTTGAGCGCCTCACCGATGAGGCCCGAACCACGCGGCGGCACCGTGCCACCGATGGAGACACGCTCGTTCATCAAGGTGGTGATCGACACTCCCCACCCTTCACCAACGCCACCCAACCGACGGCTGTCAGGCACGCGCGTCTCGGTGAAGAAACACTCGTTGAACTCCGCTTCGCCCGTCGCTTGGTAAAGCGGTAGTACTTCTACGCCGGGCGCGTGCATGTCGACGAGGAAGGCCGTGATGCCTTTGTGCTTGGGCACGTCGGGGTTTGTGCGCGCGATCAAGAGACCGTACGCCGACTCGTGCGCCAACGTCGTCCAGACCTTCTGACCAGTGACGATCCACTCGTCACCGTCACGCTCAGCGCGCGTGGCGAGCCCGGCGACGTCAGAGCCGGCGCCCGGTTCTGAGAACAACTGGCACCAGATCTCCTCACCCGTGAACAGCGGACGCAGGAATCGCCGTTTCTGTTCCTCCGTGCCGTGCGTGACGAGCGTGGGGGCCACCATGCCGTAGCCAATGACGTTGCGCCCGACGGCGCTCGGCGCGCCCAGCTTCGAAAGGCGACGAAGCGCGTGGAGTTGATCGGCCGGTGAGAGTCCGAGACCGCCATTCCCGAGAGGAAAATGAGCCCACGCGAGACCTCGGTCGAACTGCTCGCCCAAGAACTCAACGGGCTTCGTCGACGAGGGAGGAAACTCCGCAACGAGTTCGTCGATCAGCGCGTCGAGGTCCGCTGCACTCGTCGTCATGAATCTCCTTTGGTGGTGGAGGCGTAAATCGAATCCTAGACAGCGGCGTCACTGGCACGACGTGGAGTAAAACAGTGTCATGAAAACACCTCGAATCCTCGCGACGTCCGGCGGCATGGTTGCCGGTCCCGTCCAAATGTCCTGGCGACTGGGACAGATGGTCCTCGACGGACTCGCCCGTACGAAGAAGGATCGCCCGCGCGTGTGCCTCGTCGAAACAGCGAGTGGTGATCCGAGCCTGTACTACTCGCTCCTGTACGAGGCCTTCAACGCGGCGGGGTGTGACGTCACCGAATTCAAGCTCTTTCCTCAGCCCTCGGCGGATCCCTTGGAACGACTCGGGGGCAGTGACTTCGTGTGGGTTGGCGGAGGATCGGTTGCGAATCTCCTGGCACTGTGGCGACTGCACGGCGTCGACGACGCGATGCGTGAGGCGTGGCAGAGTGGCGTCATCCTGGGCGGCGTTTCAGCGGGAAGTCTCTGTTGGCATTTGGGCGGCACGACGGACTCCTTTGGTCCCACCCTGCAGCCCGTCACGAACGGACTGGGCTTTCTCCCCTACGCGAACGGCGTGCACTACGACTCCGAAGCACAGCGTCGACCGCTCCTGCACCAACTCTTGCGCGACGCAACGCTAACGCCGATCGCGTACGCGACGGACGACCACGTTGGAGTCTGGTACGAAGGGATCGAGCCCACGTTGGTCGTGTCCGACACCGCCGTTGACGTGCGATCCGGACCTGGCGCGTACCGTGTGGAACTTAAGGACGGTGACGTCGTCGAAACTCGTTTCGGTGTCGGCCAGCGCTTCGACTAGATGGTCGAGAGGTCGATGACGACCTTGCCCCGAGGTTCGCTCGTCGAGACGTTCTCTCGAAGCGCGTCGTCGAGCCCGTAGCGATGCGTGACGAGGAACGAAGGGTCGAACGACTCGGCGGACGTCTGGACCAAGAACTCGTCCGCGCCGGCTCTCGCCACCAGATCACGCTGCTCCTCGGGGCGGCCCATGACGGTCACGCTCGAAGGATCGAAGAGTCGCTCGAGGTGAACGGCGAGAAGCGCGATCGTACCGTCCCCAACCGTTTGGCGTTAGCGTCGCTCTGTGGTCATAACCTTGTGACCATTCGTCCGCCGCACCCCGGTGCTGCGCTCATCTATCCCAACCTGCAAAGTGAGAACACGTGACGTACGTCGTCAGTAGAAATCCAGCGACCGGCGTCGAGAGTGAGCTCGACGTGGTCGAAACGTCCGTCGCCCAGGTCACCATGTTGAGTGAGCTGGCCGCGTCCGTCGCGCTCGACTTCGCGAGGCGACCTCTTTCGTGGCGCGCTGCACTGCTGCGCGAGGTGGCTGACGAACTCGAGGCCGACGCCGATCATCTCGTCACCCTCGCCCTTGACGAGACTGCTCTCGGGCGACCACGACTCGAGGGTGAGCTTCGACGCACGTGCTTTCAATTTCGATTCTTCGCCGACGTCATCGACGACGGCGCGTTCCTCAACGCGTCAATCGACCACGCGAAGGACTCGCCCATGGGTCCACTTCCCGATCTTCGCCGAATTCGCGTGCCCCTCGGACCAGTGAGCGTCTTCGGGAGCTCGAACTTCCCCTTCGCCTTCTCCGTACCCGGTGGCGACACCGCCTCAGCCCTCGCCGCGGGTTGTCCCGTCGTCATAAAGGCCCACCCCGCTCACCCGGCGACGAGCCAGGCTTGTTTCGACGCACTTGTTCGCGGGGCTCGCAAGGGCGGCGCGCCAGAAGGTCTCCTCGGACTGGTCTACGGCTTTGACGCGGGCGTCGCTCTCGTCGACGCGCCCGCGATTCACGCAGTGGGCTTCACCGGCTCCGTGCTGGCGGGTCGCGCACTGTGGGCGCGGGCGAACGCACGAACCGTTCCCATTCCGTTCTTTGGTGAACTTGGTGCGGCCAATCCGCTGGTCGTCACACCCGCCGCCGCGAAAGAGCGCGCGAGTGAGATCGGCGCGGGTTTCGCGGGCTCAATGACCTTGGGCGTTGGTCAGTTCTGCACCAAGCCCGGACTTCTCTTCATACCTCAGGATCCTTCGGGCGACACGCTCGTGTCCACCCTGGTGGACGCGCTGGGTGAACTCTCACCGATGACCATGTTGAGTGAGGGCATCGCCGAGCACTTTCGCTCGGGCACTGTCACCATTGCCGACGTCGACGGCAACAACCGCCTCGTCGGTGGCGAAGGCAAAGGCGAAGGCACCAGCGTGAGCGCACAACTCTTCGAGGTTCCCGCGTCGGTCTTCGCAGAACCCTCGTCGACGGCGCTTCGCGAGGAGTGCTTCGGCCCACTCGCGATCGTCATTCGTTACCTCACTCGTGAAGACCTCTCGAGCGCTCTCGAGGTCGCCGACGCCGCTCTCACGTTCAGCGTGTTCACCGCCGCGATTGACGACGACGCCGCGTGGCTCGTCGAGCTCGGCCAGACCAAGGCCGGTCGCGTCATCGCCAACGGCTTCCCGACGGGCGTGGGCGTGAGTTGGTCAATGCACCACGGTGGTCCGTGGCCCGCGACGACAAATCCGTCGGCGACGTCGGTTGGCGCCCGTGGCATCGATCGTTGGCTTCGGCCTGTGACCTACCAGGGCATTCCCGAGGAACTCCTCCCCGAGGCACTGCGCGACGACAACCCGCTGGGAGTCGCCCAACGCGTCGACGGCGTTCTTCGCTGAACCTCAGCGGCGCGGCTGGGGCAGCGCCGCTCGAACGCCATCGGCTCGACGGCATAACTCCTTCGTCCGGGCTACGGCACCGTCGGCTCCACAACGCTCGAGCCAGTTCGCCAACATCAAGTACCCGTCTTGGGTCAGCACCGATTCGGGGTGGAACTGCACTCCTTCGAGGTCGAGCGAACGGTGACGAAGGCCCATGATGAGTCCGTTCGAACGGGCACTGACCTCGAGCACGTCGGGTAGGTCCTCGTCCATCACGACGAGCGAGTGGTAGCGACCGACGACGAGTGGATTGGCCACGCCTCGAAACACGCCTGCGTTGTCGTGCGTGACCAGACTGGCCCGACCGTGCAGGAGTTCGGGCGCGACGCTCACGGTGCCCCCGAAGGCTTCGGCGAGCGCCTGGTGACCGAGACAGACGCCAAGCAGTGCCAGGTCGGCGTCGGCGCAGTGGCGAATGATCTCGAGGCAGTTCCCCGCCGTACGGGGGTAGCCCGGTCCGGGTGAGATGAGCACTCCGTCGATGGTCGCCGCCGACAGGTCGGAGGCCGAGACCTCGTCGTTACGCCGGACGGTGACGCGCGCGCCGAGTTCACCCAGGTACTGCACCAGGTTGTACACGAATGAGTCGTAGTTATCGACGACGAGAATTGAGGGGCCATCGGTCATGTAGTGCAAGCCTACGACGAGCGTTCACTAACCTTTCGACATGGAACCCCTCGATCTCGCGTCGTTCCTCGACCTCACCGAGCAAGGCTTCAACGTCGTACCGCTGCACGTGACCTTGCAACTCGACCGCGAAACGCCGGTATCGCTCTACCAAGAACTCGGCGAACGGGCGATTTTCCTCCTCGAAAGCGCGGCGCTCGGCGAAGCGACCGGTCGCTACTCCTTCATTGGACTCGATCGTCGCTGGCGCCTGACGACGCACGACGGTCGCACCGTCGTCGAGGAGAACGTGACACGAACGAGCGAACGCGAACCGCTCGATGAACTACGCGCGCTTCTTGCGCAGTACCGAACCTTCGTGACGAGCGACCTCCCCGACTTCGTGGGCGGTGCGGTCGGGTTCGTCACCTACGACTACGTGCGCCGACTCGAGCGACTGCCGGGCCGAGCGAGTCGTCCCGTCTGGCCCGACGTCGATTTCTCCTTCCCTGGCGCAATTCTCATCTGCGACCATCTACGCCACTCGACCACCGTCGTTGTCCTCGCTCTCGTCGGCGAGAGCGATCGGAGTGACGTCTACCGCGACACGCGCGCTCGTCTCGACGAACTCGTGGCGACCTTGTTGACCCCCGCAGCGCGAAGTGTCTCGGACACCGAACGCCTGGTCGCCACCGCGCCACAACTTCGGTCAACCATTGACATTCGAGCGATCGCGACCGGACTGTCCAACTTCAGTGCCCCTGAGTACGGTGCGACCGTCGAACGCGCCAAGGAGTACATTCTCGCCGGTGACGTCTTCCAGGTCGTGCCGAGCCAACAGTTCCAACGGACCAGCGACGTCAATCCGCTCACCCTCTATCGCGTCCTTCGCGCGCTCAATCCCTCTCCCTACATGTACCTCCTGGACTCGGGAATCCACCAGATCGTCGGCGCGTCGCCCGAGATGTTGATGCGAGTGCACGACGGCGTCGTGAGCACGCGACCGATCGCTGGCACGAGACCTCGCGGCGCGAGCGAGGCCGAGGACCTCGCGTTCGAGGCCGAGATGCTGGTGGATGAAAAGGAGATCGCCGAGCACGTGATGCTCGTCGATCTCGGGCGAAATGACGTTGGTCGCGTCGCGAAGCCCGGCACCGTTCGCGTGGAACAACTGGCCCACGTGGAGCGCTTCTCGCATCTCATGCATCTCGTCAGTCACGTCGACGGCGAACTTCAAGACGGACTTGACGCCTTCGACGCCTTTAACGCGCTCTTCCCGGCCGGGACGTTGACGGGAGCGCCGAAGGTTCGCGCCATGGAACTCATCGACGAGTTCGAGCCGGTGTACCGCGGACCCTACGGTGGTGCGGTGGGGTACTTCTCACTCTCGGGCAACGCGGACTTCGCCATCACCATTCGCACGCTTTCGCTTCGCGACGGCGTCGCCACGGTGCAGGCCGGCGGTGGCGTCGTCGCTGACAGCCGCGGCGAATTCGAGTATCAGGAGTGCCTCAACAAGGCGTCGGCACCTTTACTCGCGCTCGAGATCGCTGACGGGTCACCAGACTCGATCTCCGCCAATCAAGTGTCCAACTGAAGTCGAGCAGGGTACACTTAAGCCTGCACCGCTCACTGGCTACACGCGTGAAGACGTGGTGGACTCTGACGGGCAACCGCCAGTCGAAAAGTTTGCTTGATCCGGCGAAACCCGCCAACGCTTCTTGAACGAAGACGTCCGAAAGCCATTGGAGAAATCATGGAGAGCTCGGCCATTCCACAACGCTTCAGTCGCGTGCTCCATTGGGTGGGCGAGCTCACCTCGCGCGCGAGCGCAGCCGTCGTCGCCACCGTCGCTGTTCTTATTTTCATTCTGGTGTCGGTCATCGAAGGCTTTCCCGGAAATTGGCAGATGGTCTTCTCGACGGTGGTCAATTCGATCGTGCTGGTGATGCTGTTCGTCATCCAACACACCCAGAGTCGTCAGCAAACCGCACTCCAGCTCAAGCTCGATGAACTAATCCGAGCGTCGCCGAACGCCGACGACCTCTTAGTGCACATTGAGAACGCCGAAGACGCGGAACTTATCGAACGCGAAGAGAGCCAGGTCGCCCACCACGAAGCGTTGCGAGAGTCCACCAAAGACGAGACATAGTTCCCTTCGGACTGAAACCGAGGGAACTTCGTTGAAGTTCAGACGAGTCGCCACCACGAGTCGCTCAAACTAGAAATAGTCAAGGAACCGGCTCTGTCCATTACGTGGAGACTCGGATAGTTCGTCCTCTCGCTCACCGAGGTGCCGGGCAATCTCTTGGAGAGAGGTATCGAGTGCCTTCGCCGTTCGAATCAATTGCTCCTTGAACATGGTCTGACCACCCGCGACCATGTTCTTGCCCGAGCTGAACGTGAGGTCGTCCTCCATACGGTGTATCTGGCGCTCGATCGCCGCAAAAAGTTGTGCGGCAATCTGAATGAGGCGCTCGACGTCATCATGCAACGGGCTGTTGGCGAACTCCGTGTCCACCAAATGCATCGGAGGCGACGCCCTTATGGGGACCTCGACGGTGTCAGCGTTATCGGGCGCTTCAGCGCTTTCTAAAAGCATCCTTGACCTTCTCGCCCGCCTGTTTGAGATCGCCGGTCCTTTCGTCGCGGCGACCTTCCGCCCCGAGGTCGGGATTGCCAACGGCGCTTCCCGCCGTCTGCTTCGCTCTTCCCCTCAAAATCTGGAGGAAGTTCTTCGCCTTATCTTTCATCGTCATGCTGAGCCCTCTTCTTTCACGTACAGGGACATCCGCCCCTGGCGTACCTTGAAATCTCCATCAATCATTGTTTTTCCCTGCGACGTGCGAAACGAACGAAGTGACTACCCTTTTGTCTCTTCGTGGAGAGAACTCGTTTGGCCGTGGGTATCCACGACTTCGCGATCCATCGTGTGGCGTCCGGCACCGACCGACTGTCGCGACATTCCGAAGATGATCGACGACACGACGAAACCGGCCGCGCCAGCGATCATGAGGATGAGGCCCACGGTTGAGAGACGAAAGCCGGTGCCTTGATAAGTCACGGCCCAATACATAATCGCGCCAGCCGCCGCGGCGATTGCGCTGAGAACCATTCCAGGTAGACCCATACAGTTCCTTCTTCTTGCGGGCCTGACAAACTGTCAGGCGAGAAGGATGCGAGGTCTAGACGTCCTAACTGGAGAGTACCACCCGACACCACAACGCGCCGGAAAATCCTCTAAACCTTTCGGATACTCCGACCTGGTAGGGAGGTCCATTCGCGATCGGAACGTGAAGGGGCGGTGATTTCCGGCCCGGCGGTTTTCAACCGTCTGACACCACAATGATCACGTCCGCACTTACTCACTTGCGAACAAACGTGAACAAAACCTAAGGACGGACTTTCCACGAACCGCGGTTACTTTGACCGAGCTTCCTTTGGATGATCAAGGTTTTCCGCTTGAATCGTTCCTTCGACGAGTCCCCTCGCCACCTCAGTCAGGCCTTCGTTGTGGTTGCGCGCGTGCGCGCGAAGTCGACCGAAGGCGTGATCCATATCGCAGTGAGTTGCCTCGCTGATGATGCCTTTGGCCTGCTCGATGACGATGCGACTGTTGAGTGCGTTACTCAACTGTTCGTTCAGCGAATGGGCGTCCAATGAGGAACGATGTTGGAGAATGGCGATCGTCGCTACGTCCGCGAGACCCTGGGCCACGACCACGTCATCTTCCCCCATGGGACCCTGCGTCGTTCGAAAGAGATTGAGTGCGCCGATCGTCCTTCCACGAAGTCGCATCGGGAGACTGTGCACCGAACGAAAACCCTGGTCGAGCGCGCGTGGGGTGAAGTTCGGCCACCGGCCGTCTGTCTCACTCAACGCAAGATTGACGATTGCCTTTCCGCTTCGAAAACAGTCGACGCAGGGGCCTTCGTCCGCTTGGATCTGAAAGAGTTCCAGAACGCGCATCGACTCACTCGATGACGCAACGAACTGGAGCTCGCCACCGGGAGAGGCCAGCATGACCCCCGCGGCGTCGACATCGATCGCCTCGACGCAGCGATCGCTCAGGACCGTGAGGACGTCGATGACGTCGTAGTTGTCGACGAGGTTGTCGGCTAGTTCGACGAGCGTCGAGATTAGAAGGGACTCTCTAGCCATCAATCCACCTGCCCTTTAACCAGCCGACGGCGACGGTCGACATCAACAGGTCTGTCATATTCGATGCCCTAGAGGTTAGCGCTCTCAACTGTCCCTGCGCTCCATGTCGTCTTTCCATTCCCCGCACTCGGGATCGAGGCGAACCTTGCGCTGCACAACGCGTTCGGCGAGCACGGTGGGCGGCGTCTTCGTCGCGAAGGCGTGCGCTCGCAGCGCCACGAGCGCGTCACGCACCGAGAGCGACCCTTGAACGGAGAGCATTCCGGCGGCCTGGTGCACAGCGAAATCGAACGACGACTGGCCTTCGAGTTCGCCGGCCAGGCCCTCGCCCGGGGCGCCCGCCTGCATGGCCAAGATCGCCCGACCGATCACTGACGCCATAAGGTACGCGTCCGAGGTCTGCGCGTCCGTCAAGGGTCCAGGCTCGTCGCGGAACAGGCTCAGCGCGCCAAATCGAATCGAGCCCATGTGGACGGGAAAGCCGAAGACAGCGCGCGCGCCGGTGGCCGCCGCCTCTGGCGCGTACAGCATCCAACGTGAACTTGCCGGTGACAAGAGGTTCATCTCTTCGTTGGCGACGCCGCTGCGACTCGCTTCGTCGCCGGGACCTTCCCCCAACATGAACTCGAGGTCCATAAGTTCCTGAGCGACGCTGTTGCTTGAGCACCACTTGGTTTGTTCGTCGGCCGCCGACGAAAGCGTGATAGCAGCGCCACTTAACTCAGTGACTTCCGCAGCGACCGTGCACAGCGAGACGCCGTGCGGATTTTCTCGCTCGTGTCGCGCCATGAGCCCAAAGATCTCAACCAGCCGATTAGCTCCCATTGTGGGTAGCCCGACAGAATTTTTTGAGTGCTTTACTCCGCGACGCCAACATCACCATTGAAGAGTCTCCTCGCAACGCGAAGACGCTCAACGGGGACCAGATTCAGCGTTTTCTAGTTTCACCTTCGAAACAGAGTCTCAGCATAGTTCGCAACGCTCGCTTTCTCGACGACCCGCCTCTCGACGGCCGGCCGCGGTTCGCGGGTCAGTCGAGACTCAGCACGCCCTAAGTGAGTTACGCCTCCGTCTCGGCGATGGCCATCCCTGACGCGAGGCTTGAAAGTGACACGAAACTGCGGGGATGAGCGTACTGCTCGCTCGCACGAATACGCTTACGTCTACACGACAGAGGAGTGTAGAGATGGCTCCAGAGGATTGCCACGTGGACGTCGCTGATTCGTGGGCGCACGTCACCCGGAAGAAATCATGGCGCGCGTGACGTCGAGGAACCGTTACGTGGCGGCCTCTCGCAACACGCCGAACCAGTTTTCGCGGAGACTTTTCGCTCCCCTGCCGTCTCGATATAACCTTCTCGCGGCGACTCTCTCCTTCGGACAAGATCGCCGCTGGCGATCGACGATGCTGGACCACGTCGTGGGATCGGATCCGAAACTCGTCCTGGACGTGGCGTGCGGGCCCGGCGCGGTCACCAAAGCGTTGGCGAAGCGTTCGTCCGCTCGAATCGTCGGACTCGATCTCAGCGAAGAGATGTTGCGCGAGGGCCAAGCCAACGTGGGAAGCTCGAAACTCGTCGAACGCGTGTCGCTCGTGCTTGGTCGTGGTGAGCAACTCCCTTTCGCGGACGCAACGTTCGACGCCCTCACGTTCACGTATCTCCTGCGCTACGTCGAAGATCCTCAAGCGACGTTGACGGAGCTCGCCCGAGTAGTGAAGCCGGGGGGACCAATCGCCAACCTCGAGTTTGGCGTCCCGCCAAGAATCGGTTGGCGCCTGGCGTGGTGGCTGTACACCCGCGGCCTCCTGCCCGTCGCTGGCTATCTCACCGGTGGAAAGGGTTGGTGGGACGTCGGACGGTTTCTCGGGCCGAGCATCTCCTCGCACTACAAGAAGTATCCCTTGCACTGGTTGCTGAGAGCCTGGGAGCACGCGGGCGTCGAGCACGTGGAGTATCGATCGATGAGTCTGGGCGGAGGCATCGTGACGTGGGGCTATCGGACGCGTTGACCATCTTTAAATTCACTCCCAAGAAGACTTCTGAGAACGGATCCGCCTTCTACGCGCAACCGAAGGTCCTGACTCGAAAGTGGCAACGAGATTGGTGGACACTCCTGCACCCGCCGTACACGATCATGCATCTTTCCTTCGTGGTCGTCGGCGCGTGTCTCGTGGGCCCGGTGAACAGCGCTCGTCTTTTCGTCACGGTGGCGGCATTCTTCCTCGCCGTGGGCGTGGGCGCGCACGCCCTCGATGAACTGCAGGGACGGCCGCTGTCCACGTCGATTTCAACCTGGCAACTCGTCGTGGCCTCGGTGCTTGGCCTGGGAGGGGCCGTCGCTCTCGGCGTCGTCGGACTGTTCCTCGTGAGCCCGTACCTCGCGCTCTTCATCGTGGTGGGCGTGACCATTGCGTTGGCCTACAATCTCGAACTCTTTCACGCGCGTCTTCACACCGACGCGGTCTTCGCTCTCGGCTGGGGGGCGTTCCCGTTGCTCACTGCGTACTACGCCCAACACGCAAACCTCAGCGTTCCCGCACTCTTGGCGGCGGCCTTCGCCGCGTTCATCTCACGGACGCAAGGGGAACTCTCCTCGCCTGCCCGAGAACTTCGCCGGCGCACCGCGTCCGTCGATGGTGTCCAAGAGTTACTCGACGGAACCCGGGTGCCCATTACCAGTGAGTCAATGCTCGCGCCCTTCGAGCGAGCGCTCCGTGGTCTCTGCTGGGCCACGTTCGCGCTGGCACTTGCACTGATGTACCTTCGCCTGCACCACTAATCGCCTCGATAGACGCCCGGGTCTAGCGAACGTACGACATGGCCTCGTTGTTCGTCGACGCGAGTCGGCGACTGCGATCGTGCCCGTCAATCACGACGAAATCGACCGTTTGGCGAACTCTATGCTGGTTTGGAACCGCGTTCTCAATGTAGGAGGTGACCACGTGGCTGCAGAGAGTGCCCAAGAACGCTGGCGCCGCCTCTTTCACGCCGCGCCGATCCGACCGGGACGCTTCACCACCATGTCGGGCATTCCCCTCGCGCCGGTGTACGGGCCAAGCGACGCTGAGTTCCCTGGGGTCTATCCGTACACCCGGGGCGTGCACTCCTCGATGTACCGGACCAAGCTCTGGACCATGCGGATGTTCGCGGGCTTCGGTACGGCGACGGACACTAACGCCCGCTTTCGCGAGATCATCCGGTCCGGTGGTACTGGGCTATCGACGGCCTTCGACATGCCCACGCTCTTGGGACTGGACTCCGATGACCCGATGTCCCTCGGCGAGGTGGGTCGCTGCGGCGTGGCCATTGACTCCCTCGTCGACGTTCGCGACCTTTTCGAGGGCATCGACCTCGGCGCGATCACGACGTCGATGACGATCAACTCCCCCGCGGCCGTGATGCTGGCCCTCTTCGTCGCCCAGGCCGAAGAGTCTGGGGTTGCACGCGCGCGCCTTGGCGGCACTCTGCAGAACGATATCTTGAAGGAGTACCAGGCACAAAAGGAGTTCGTCTTCCCTCCGCGTCAATCGATGCGCCTCGTTCGAGACACCATCGCCTTTACGGCCGCAGAGATGCCCAAGTGGAACTCGATATCGGTATCGGGCTACCACATACGCGAGGCCGGCTCGACGGCCGCGGAGGAACTGGCCTTCACCCTGGCGAACGGTTTTGCCTACGTTGAACTCGCGGGACAAGCCGGTCTTGGCGTCGACGCCGTCGCGCCACGCCTGTCCTTCTTCTTCAACGCGCACATCGACTTCTTCGAAGAAATAGCCAAGTACCGAGCCGCGCGAAGGATCTGGGCGAAGTGGATGAGAGAGCACTACGGCGCCGCCGACGAGCGCTCATGGCAGTTGCGCTTTCACACTCAGACGGCCGGCGTGTCGCTCACGGCGCAACAGCCCGAGATCAACATCGCGCGAACCGCGATCGAAGCGCTGGCCGGGGTGCTCGGTGGCACGCAGTCGCTGCACACGAACTCGATGGACGAAGCCCTCGCCCTTCCATCAGAAAGGGCGGCGCGCATCGCGCTGCGCACCCAGCAGATCATCGCTCACGAGACCAATGTCACCAACGTCGCCGATCCGCTGGGCGGTTCGTGGTTCGTCGAGGAGTTGACCGACGAGATGGAGCGTGAGGCTGAAGTCATTTTTGCCCAGATCGCCAAGATGGGTGAGGGCTCCATGCTCGAGGGCTGCGTGCGCGGCATCGAGGAGAACTGGTTCCAAGGGCGTATCGCCGATTCGGCCTACGAGCTCGAGCGCTCCTTCAACTCTGGCGAACGCGTGATCGTGGGCGTCAACGCGTTCCTCGAGGGTAACGATGAGGACGATATGGCGACGTTACGCATCACCCACGAAGACGAGCAAAAGCAGCTGCGTCGACTCGAAAAGGTCCGCCACGACCGCGACGGTGAACAAGTGGGCCGGGCGCTCGAGCGCCTGCGTGGAGAAGCAAGTGATCCCGACGTCAATCTCATGCCCGCGCTCATCGACGCCGCGAAGACGTACGCCACCGTGGGCGAGATGATGAACGCACTCGTGGGCGTCTTCGGACGCCACGTCGAAGTTCCCTCGTTGTGAGCGTGCGCGTACTGGTCGCCAAGGTCGGTCTCGACGGTCACGATCGAGGCATCAAGGTCGTCGCGCGCCTCCTGCGTGACGCGGGAATGGAAGTCGTCTACACCGGCCTCTTTCAAACCCCCGAGACGGTGGCGTCGGCGGCCATCCAAGAGGACGTCGACGTGGTCGGTCTTTCGATGCTGTCCGGCGCGCACATGACGCTCGCGCCGCTCGTGGTGAACGCTTTGCGAGAGCGTGGTTCGGATATCCCCGTCGTGCTCGGCGGCATCGTGCCGCCTCGTGACCTGGACGAGCTCAAGGCACTCGGCGTTGCGGCAGTCTTTGGTCCTGGGGCGAGCGCGCACGAGATCGTGAACACGATCACGAGCATCGTCACGCCGACGCCATAGAGGACGCCGCGTCAACCACGACGCGTTGCAGTCGAAGCGAGCACGGGGCACGTCGAGAGCCATTCGCCATTCGCCACTCAACACTTAGCACTCAACTCGATAATCTCGAAGTACACGTAAAACGGGAGACATCATGCTCAAGGGCTTCAAGAACTTCCTCATGCGAGGAGACCTCATTATCATCGCCGTTGGCCTGGTCGTCGCACTGGCGTTCAGTACCCTGATCCATTCCTTCACCGGCAACATCGTGACGCCCCTGATCAATGCCCTAGCGGGAAACACCTCGAAGGGACCCGGCCTCGGATGGACACTGAACGGCCAGTTCATCGCCGTGGGCTCGTTCATCGCGGCGATCGTCTACTTCGTGATCTTCATGGCGGTCATTTACTTCATCCTCGTCGTGCCGTACCGCTCGTACATGGCCCGTCAGGGTAACTCCGTTTTCGGCGCTCCCGCCGCGACCAAGTCGTGCCACGAGTGTCTCTCGAGCGACCTTCCCATGGCCGCCACAAAGTGTCTGCACTGCGCGAGCGTCGTTGAGTAGTTCTCGCTCGTGCGCGTCGCCGTCGTTCCTGTGCGGTGCAACACGGCGATGAGCGCGACGACGCGAACGTCCACGGAGGGCGCGTGATCCCCCTCTTGACGAGTGGCGCAATGCGCGACGCCGACGCGCGTGCCGTCGCCGAACGCGGCGTCGGCGCCCTCGTTGACTTGGCCGGCACCGCCGTTGCACTCCACGCGAAGCGACTCCTGCGATCGTGTTACGGCAAGCGCGTCGCCGTGATGGTCGGCCCCGGATTGAACGGCGCTGACGGACGCGTCGCCGCGTCGTGGCTGACGTCGCGCGGCGCACGGGTGCACCTCGTTTATTGGAACGATCTCCCGGCTCAGTTTGACGGGTATGACCTCGTCATCGACGCCGCCTTTGGTCTCGGTTGCACGCGGCCGTTCACGGCCCCCAAGGTCTCGATCGACACGCTCGTGCTCGCCGTCGACCTTCCTTCGGGCGTCGACGCCGACTCGGGAGCGTTACTCGGCGAGCCAATGGTCGCCAGCGCCACGCTCGCGTTAGGCGCGTTGAAGCCCGCTCACCTCGCCGGACCTTCGGCCAACTTCGTGGGCGAAATTCACTTCGCGGGACTGGGCATTGTCTCCAGGTACGATGACGGACTCCTTGACGACGGCGATCTCGCCGGTCTCGTCACGTCGCTCCACGACGATCACAAGTGGACTCACGCCGTCCAGGCCCTCGTAGGGTCTCCACTCATGCCTGGCGCGGCGGAACTGGTCCTTCGCGGCGCGCTCGCCGGCGGTGCGTCGATGCTCCGCCTCGAGAGTCGCGGCGACGTTGCCGCTTCCGTCCGACTTCCTCCCGAGGTGGTGCACGCGAGCGCGTCCACGGTGGACCCGCGCGCTCGCGCGGTGGTCGCGGGTCCAGGTCTTGGACCCGACGCCGCCACGTGGTTGCGAGAGCGCCTCACCGGCGTCAACTGCCCCGTCGTCCTCGACGCCGACGGACTCGACCGGACACTGATCGACCAGCTCTCGCCGCGCGACGGTTCCTGGGTCCTCACGCCTCACGAAGGGGAATTCGCGCGGCTCACCGGTAACCCTCTCGGACCAAATCGAATCGATGACGTGCGAGAACTCGCGCGCGCCACGGGCTGTGTCGTACTGCTAAAGGGTCCCGTCACGGTGATCGCGAATCCCTCGGGAGTACTTCGAGTGGTGACGTCGGGTACGACGACGCTCGCGACCGCGGGAACCGGTGACGTTTTATCGGGACTCATCGCGGCGACCATCGCGCGGGGACATGAACCATTGGACGCCGCGGCGCTCGCCGCGCATCTTCACGGTCGGGCCGGTGCTCGTCTCGTCGCCTACGCCACCGCGTCGGACGTGGCGACCAAGGTCGGTGAGCTCCTGCACGAACTAAGCCGAACTGGCCGCTGAAGAAGAGCCCGAGCGTTCGAACTCTTCTTCAGCGGCGCGTCGACTACTTAAGCCAGGACGGAATCCCGCTGCTGAGCTTCTTGGCCGAGACCACTGGTCCGGTCGACGTGCTGTCCGTCGTGTAAATTTTGCCGTCGATCGGCTTGGCCGAGGTCGCGCTGGTCACCGTTACGAGGTAGCCACCGTTCAAGCCCTGGTGGTCGGTGCTCGTGTAGCGAAGTGGCGTCAGTGACGGCGTCTGCGAGAACGTCGTCCTCGTCAGCGTCTTGAGGAAGGTCGCGCGCGTGAACGACTTTCCCGAGGCCTTGAGGGCTTCGACGAAGGCCACACCCCAACCGATGCCGTACTCCATGTTGCCGTCTAGCGTCGTCGTTGAGCTAAAGCCGGGGAACTGCGACTTATCGGCCGTGAGCACCTTGCGCATCCAAGGGATCCACGCGCTGCTGCTGCCCGCCGTGGGCAGGAAGCTGAAGGAGACCGCGCCGACCTCGGGGTCCGTCGTGAGGCCCTTCGCCGCCAACGGTGCGAAGACCGTAGCCGGGTCCGAACCCACGCTCGAGATCACCCAGTGGGGCGAGTAGCCGAGCTGCAAGGCCGCGCCCAGCGCCGCGTCCGTGGCACCGGGGATCGTGTCGAGGACGACGACCGTGCACTTGTCGGTCTGGAATCGCGCGATGTAGGGCGCGAGGGACGCGCCTTGGGTTACGACCAACGCGCCCACGCTGTAGAGCTGCGTGTCGCTGGGCGTGACGCCACCGGCGACCAAGCCGGCCAGGCCGTCGGAACCGAAGTCGTCACCTTGTCCGAGGAAGCACACGTTCGCACCCGCGTAGGTGGCGTTGATGTACTTGCCGAAGATCTTGCTCTCTTCGTTGTAGCTCGTCTGCCAGCCAAAGAGTCCCGGGTAGGTCGTGGGATTGTTCCAGTCCCTCGAGCCGGAGTTGACGAAGAGTTGCGGTACGCCGTTCGACTTCAATAGCGAGCGCACCGAGTCCTGCGTTGGGGTACCGAGCGAGCCGACGGTGGCGAAGACCGGTGCTGAGAGCAGGGCGTGCGTCTGGGTCACGGTGCTGGGCGTACCCGTGCAGCCGAAGCCCGGTGTCCCGTAGCAGTCGTCCTTCAAGATGTACTTGATCTTGCGGTGGTTAATGCCACCCTTGCTGTTCACGTACATGAAGACGGCGTCCGCGGCCTTGGCGACCTCGTTGTAGCCCGTCGAGGCGATGCCCGTCAGTGGCACGGTGGCCCCGATGGTTATCTGCTTGGCGGTGACGCCCGGCGTGTGCGGCGCCGCACCAGCGGTCACGACCGAACTTCCGGCCATGACGAGTGCCGTGCAGAGAAGCAACGCCGAACCGGTAGTCGCGAGACGGCGCGTGTGAGTCCTGCTCATGTCTAATTCCCCCTTTAATGAATCCTGAAGGGAGCGTAGGTGCGCCAAGAGGTCAATGCAAGTCACTCCGGCGAGTGGACGCGTCGTCGACCCCGAAGGCGGTGCGCCGCGCCCGCGATGCCCATGGGGGCGAAGAGCATGGTCACGATGAGCAGACCCCCAAAGACGATGCCGGGCAACTGGCTCGCGAGATTGCTTTGCGGATTAATACCCGTGTGTTGGGTGAACCACGAGATGACGTTGTTGGAGTACGCGTAGATGACGCCGCCGATGAGTGCGCCCGAGATGGTTCCGATCCCACCGATGACGACGAGCGACAAGATGGTGATGGAGAGCGCGAGCGAGAAGGTTGGCGGCTGCACCGAGTTGTTGATCAACGTCCAGAGCGCCCCCCCGAGGGCGGCGTAGGCCGACGAGACCATGAACGCGATCACGCGAGCTCGCGGCAGTGAGACACCGACGAGCTCGGCGGCAACCTCGTTGTCGCGCACTAAGCGCATAGCTCGACCCGTCCGGCTAGCGAAGAGGTTGGCCATGAAGAAGAACGCGACGGCCGTAACGACGATCGTGATGTCGGCGAGCCACATCGTGTTGACTCGCAGTATCGACGTCTGGGCATTGAAGAAACTCGTCAGCCAGTGCGGGGGTGTCACGGCGGTGGGCAGTTGGAGACCCGCGTCACCCCCCGTCCACGACGTGAACGAGTTGACGATCGCGGTGAAGGCCACCGCGAAGGCGAGCGTCATGCCCGCGAGGTACGGACCGCGCAGGCGCGTCGCCGGGAGCCCCAAGAGCAGCCCGACGAGCGTGCCGCAGGCGACCGCGATCAAGAGGGTGACGGCCATCGGCGTCGAGGTGTGGTGATTGGCCCAGATAGCGACGGCGAGCGCCCCGACGCCCATGAACGCGCTGTTACCAAGTGAGATCTGTCCCGACGCCCCGGTAAGAAAGGAGAGACCCAGCAAGGTGATGGACATCGCGGCGCCGATCGCCAGGTTGAAGTTGGTGATCGACGAGAAGAAGTACGTGGCGAAGAGGGCGGCGTCGAGGACGACGATCGTCAGCGTCGCGCGCGAGAGCACGGGGTGGGCCTGACGAAAGCCTCTGATGGCAAGTGTCGTTACGCCGACGATCGCCACCGCGATCGCCACGATCAGTGCCACGGCATGTCGCGCGTTCGAAGAAACGAGCAGCGCGATCACGACCGCGGCCGCGATCAATCCGGTCGCGAGAACGAGGCGACGCCGAGCGACGAGCCTCTCCACTAGACGCGCCTCGCCGTACTCTTGGTGAAGAGGCCGTTGGGGCGGACCATCAGCGAAACGATGAGGATGATGAGCGCGGTGATGATGATGGCGTTCGAGTTCACGAAATCACCCACGAACTGAAGGACGATGCCCATGGACACGCCAGCGACGATCGCGCCCACCGGGCTGTCGAGACCACCGACCGCGGCGGCGATGAATCCGAACGCGAAGATCCCGTCCATGACTTGAGGTGTCAGTCCCGTGAAGAAGTTCGACGCCACCAGCACGGTGCAGATCGTTCCGACCCCCGTCGAAAGAATCCAACCGAGGGTGAGCATCCGACTCACTCGTACACCGAGCAGTCGTGAGACTTCGGGCGCGAGCGCCGACGCCCGAAGTTGCAGTCCGAGTTTCGTGAAACGAAAGAGCACGGCGACGCCGATCATGACGACGAGCGCGGTCACGATCTCGTAGACGCTAAAGGGAGAGAGCGCGATGGGCTTACCGCCAAGCTGCCAGTCAATTGGAGAGAAAGGATTGGGAATTCCCCGTGGCGTCGTCGACCAAATGGCGGCGGCGACACCTTCGAGCACTATCAAGAAGCCGACCATCACCACGATTGGGTTGATCTCGGGTTTTCCGTAGAGATGTCGAACGAGCACTCGCTCCGTCACTCCGCCAACAGCGAATCCCGCCACGATGGAGACGATCACCAACGGCCAGTAGCCCAAACGGTGGGCGAAGACCACCATGCCGAGATAGGTCGCGATCATCGGCATCGCGCCCTGGGCGAAGTTGAGGATTCCTGTCGAACGCCAGACCAAGACCAGACTGAGCGCGACCAGGCCGTAGATCACGCCATTGGTGAGGCCCCCCAGGATGTCCGAAACGATTCGCGAGGTGAGGAAGGGATCCACTACTCGACCTTGCCGAGATAGTGCTGACGTAGATCCTCGTCAGCCGCGATGGTGGAGGCGACGTCGTTCGCCACCACGCGACCGAGGTAGAGGATGACGGCGCGATCGGCGATGCGAAGCGCGGTCGACGCGTTCTGTTCGACGAGTATTACCGTGAGACCCATCGACGAGCACAGGTCGAGGATCGTGTGCATGAGTTGAGCGGTGACCTGGGGCGCGAGACCGAGTGACGGCTCGTCGAGCAACAACACAGTCGGCCGGGCAATGAGAGCCCGCGCCATGGCGAGCATCTGGCGCTCTCCTCCTGAGAGTTTCGCCGCGTGCTGCTTACGTCGTTCTCCGAGGACCGGGAATCGCTGGTACTGCTCTTCCAGACCCTCTGTCAGATTCACCTTGGCCATCATCGCGCCGAGGCGCAAGTTCTCCTCGACCGTGAACTCACTGATCACGCCGCGACCTTCGGGCACGTGACCCACGCCGAGTCGAGCGATGTTCTCGGGTTTCTGGCGTCCCAGCGAGTGCTCGTTGAACGTAATCGTTCCATTCGAGGGTTCTTTGAGTCCGCTGATCGTACGCAGCAACGTGGTCTTTCCCGCGCCGTTGGCGCCCAGGACCGCCGTGATCATTCCGGTCTCCGCGCGAAACGAGACGTCGCGGAGCGCGTGAACGGCACCGTAAGAGACGGACAGTTCGTCGACGACGATCATTCGTCGACTCCGAGGTACGCCGCGATCACCGCGTCATTGTCACGGACTTCCCCTGGAGTACCAGTCGCGATTACCTGACCGAAGTTCAACACCACCAATCGGTCGACGAGAGGCATCACGAACTCCATGTCGTGCTCGACGAGCAAGACACCCATCGTGGAGCGCAGTTCGGTGATGAGTGCGGCGAAATCGTTACGCTCTGCTTCATCGAGTCCCGACGCCGGTTCGTCGAGAAGCAAGAGCGTTGGTTCACACATCAAAGCGCGCGCCACGGAGACCTTTTTCCCCACCCCGTAGGGAATGGCCGAGGGAAGCCTGGCCGCCATGTTGGCAATGCCCAGACGCTCGAGCATCGCCAGCGCGTCGCGACGCAGCGCTCGTTCCGAACGGATGCCACTCGGCAGCGACAAGAAGCCCGAGATGAAGCCACCGTGATCGCGAACGTGTCCCCCGGCCATCACGTTTTCGAGCACCGTGCAGTGAGGGAACAGACCAACCCCCTGGAGCGTTCGCGCGACGCCGGCTCGAGCGAGTTTATTGGGCTTCAAGTTTGAATGGCCCCTATTGGGAAACTGCACGCGACCTTCCGTGGGTTTGATGAACCCGCAGGCGACGTTGAACGCGGTCGTCTTACCGGCGCCGTTGGGCCCGATCATTCCCACGATCTCGCCAGACGAAACGGTGAACGAGACGTCGCTTAGGGCGCGCAGTCCCTCGAAGTGCACCGAGACGTGGTCAAGGGCAAGTGCCAAGGAATCGGTCGGCGGCGACATGGTGTTTCTTAAGATATCGGGTCGACGTCACCCGCGTAAGGAGAATCGAATCTCATTCGGGCGCACGAACTCAATTCTCGTTGACACCGCAGTCAACCATCGCAGCGTTGACGTCCGGGACAGCAAGCTAACAGTCACTTGGGCTCAGTTTCCATCCCGATCCGACGAACGTCGATCCAGACGGCGTTAGATCACTGGTGACAAGCCACCGTCGATGCTGATGCCCACACCAGTGATGTAACTGGCTCGCGGTGATAAGAGAAACGCGCCGAGGTCGGCGAACTCTTCGGTCCGTCCGACTCGACCGAGCGGAATCTTCGAACCTTTCGCCATAGTTTCGTAGTACTCGTCCAGCGTGGTGTTCGCCTCCACGGCACGACGCTCCCACTGACCCGACGCGATGAGTCCGATGAGTATCGCGTTGACGCGGACGCCGAGTGGACCGACCTCGGTCGCCATTGCTTTAGTGAGCGCGAGGCCGGCCGACCTCGAAGCCGTCGTCGGCGTTGAGTTCGCGCCCGGGGAGCGAGCCATAATCGCGAGCACGTTGATGAGGGCCCCGCTTGTTAGTTCAAGGGAATTCAGTACTCGACGAGAGACGTGCAGCGCGGCGATGACCTTGAGTTCGTAATCCTGACGCCACACTTCATCATCGGAATCGGCCACCGCAGCGCCCGCCGTCCGTCCGGCGTTGTTCACTGCGCCGTCAAGGCGTCCGAAGCGCGAAAGGGCGGCGTCAATGAAGGCGTCCAAATCGTCGGACTTCATGACGTCGGCACGAAAACAGAGTGCGTCCGACCCCAATAGTTCTTGTGATCGATCGAGGCGTGTTTGGTCTCGTCCACACACCGCGACGCGCGCTCCTTCACTGACCAACTTTTGGGCCAGTCCGAATCCGAGGCCGTCACTGCCGCCGGTGATGAGGAACGCACGATCTCGTAGCTCTAAGTCCACGCGGCAATCCTACAAAGGTGCGTACATCGGAGTTGCTGCGGAGACTTCATCTCGTCGAGCACAGCACAGTACGCGACGCGACGATCCTCACTACTGCAGATAGTTCTCGACAACACCCTCGGAGCGAACAGCGGCTTCATTGGGATCTTGACCCGCGCTGCGGCGAGCTCGACGTTGGCGCAAGAGATCGTACGCCTGATCCAATTCGATCTCGACTGCCCGAAGTCTCTCGCGCTGTTCTGGGGAGAGAGGCTTGCCGTGGTGCGACTCTTCAAGCTCTTGCTCCTCGTTGGACAGATTCTCAATGCGCTTCAAAATTGTGCCGTCGTCCATGACCCATCCTTCGTAACTAGAGAGAACCGTCCTCTTTGGCCACCAGACTATGTGTTGTCGAACGATGCAAGACAAGAGGTCCGCCCATCCTTCGATGACTCGCCGCGCGGCGTGACGTGCATCGGATGACAAATATCGAGGCCCCGGTCAGGTCCATTCTGGATTCGACGAGCCCGCAGCCGCAGTCGACACCGCCGCATGACGATCGCCAGGGCAAGGACCAGCGCGAGAAAGCTCCTCGCGTACAGAACCAGGGCCCCCCACGAGTGCACCGAGCAACATGCTCGCGACGGCCACCAGCCGACGCCCCAACTTCGAGCCGGAGCCGCGGCGCTGTCGCGAACTAAATGCCGTGTGTTCTGCCCTGACTGGGTTGGGGTCTGGCACGTGAGGCATTAGCGCGTTCGCCGGGATGACACCGAGGCGACCCGCTTCGAAGTCTTGGAGCGCTTCAGCAATCTGCGCCCGCGTGTTCATCACGAACGGACCGTAGTGCTCGACGGGTTCACCGATCGGCTGACCGCCGAGGACAAGGAGCTCAAAGTTGGTCGTGCGCGAGTCTTGCTTGTCGTCAGCGCCGAAACGGAGATAGTCGCCGGGACCGAACGCGGCGAGCTGACCCATCTCGATGGGGCGACGCTCAGTTCCCACGTAGCCCGTACCGGCGAGCACGTAGACCAGTGCGTTGAACGATGGGTCCCACGGCAGATCCATTCGTGCGCCTGGCGAGACCGAGACGTGCGTCATGGCCATGGGAGTGTGTGTCGAGCCGGGGCCGCGGTGCCCCCCGATGTTGCCCGCGATAATCCGAGCGAGTGACTCCGCGTCGGTCGAGGTCACGAATACCACGTCATCCGCTTCGAGGCCCTGGTACGCCGGTGAGATCATCTTGTCCTTCGCTGGCAGATTGACCCAGAGCTGAATACCGTGAAAGAGACCTCCGGACACGACGAGCGCTTCCGGCGGTGTCTCGATGTGCAATATCCCCTTGCCGGCGGTCATCCACTGTGTTGCGCCATTTTTGATGAGACCGCCGCCGCCGTGCGAGTCCTGGTGCTCGAACGTCCCGTCGATCATGTACGTCACCGTCTCGAAGCCGCGATGTGGGTGCCACGGCGTTCCCTTGGGTTCACCCGGGGCGTAGTCCACTTCTCCCATCTGGTCCATGTGGACGAAAGGATCCAAGTCCTTCATGGTGAGTCCCGCAAAGGCACGACGCACTGGGAAGCCTTCGCCCTCAAGGCCACGCGGGGCCGTCGTGAGCGTTTTCACGGATCGTTCGGTCGATCCGCCACTATCAATGGCGTCGAAGCGAGCGAGCTCGGTCCACTTCTCGGGTGTCATTGCAGGCATTGGGGCCTCCCCTTGCTAGATATTTCGTGCATCACTTTATGGGCAATCGAGGCGAAAAACATCGGCCCTGTACAGAGCGCTTCTCCTTCACTTAGCCACGGACGCTTCGGCGGCGCGTGGGACGACGCCGGTCCTAGGTGATTCCATCGAAGCTCGCGACCTGTGGTGAGACGTGTCACGCCCACCCCCCGGCAAGTGAGAAGGAGAGTGCGGGCAATCGAAGCGCGGGCCGCCCTACTTCGCTTCGTCAACGACACAACAACAATCGAACTACGCCGCTCTCGCGGCAACTCGATGCGTGCGTAGTTGTCAAGGTTCCGAACTGTTTGCATGAAGAATCAAACACTTCTTTGACGCTCATAAGTCCCCTCACAGACGTCTCACATGGTCTTCACAACCTTTCTTGAAAGACTGGGAATTGTTCGAGAACATCTTGAACGAACTCAACGGAGGGAACACTATGCATACGAAAAAGATGAGAGTAGTGGGCCGATCGGTTAGTGCGTTGGCCATCGGAATGACCTTGACCGTCGGGAGCGCGAGCTTGGCGTCAGCGTCCGGTGATCACCACCACGGCCACAACGGCGACGTAGCCAGCGGCAAGATGTCATCGTTCGACTACGCGAACCTTGGTCTTGGCGGCTACGTAACTGCTGTTACGGCGACGTCAGTCACCGTATTGACCTGGAGCGGTACGACCACGACGTTCACGCTCAACGGAACGACGGTCTACACCGAGGGCAAGTCGCCATCAACGATCACCTCGCTCGTCGCTGGTGACCGCGTAAACATCCAGACGTCGTCAACCGACCCCACGATCGCTGCTGCGGTGAACATTGAGTTAGCCGAACTCTTCGGAACGGTCACAGCGGTGAGTGGCAACACCATCACCATCACCGACCCACAGGGATTTAGCCGCACGATTCTCGTCGGCACGGCCACGACGTACACCGCCGGAGGCGCCCCGGGATCATTGACGAACGTGACGGTTGGTACGAAGATCGTCGCCCAAGGCACGATTGACACGAACAAGACAACGCTGGACGCGCTCACCGTAAAGATCGGCTCTGCTGGCACCATGGATAACTTCCGCGGCGTCGTCACGGCGTTCACCCCAACGTCATTGACGGTCCTTGCCAAAGGCGCGACCACGCCCACCGTCTTCACACTCTCGACCACCACGACGTATAAGGACGACGGTGAAACCTTGAGTGCTGCGGACTTGGCCGTCGGATCGAACGTCGGCGTCGAAGTCAGTTCAGCTGCCTCGACCACGGCGCTCAACGTGGAGATCGAACTGGCGAAGGTATCCGGCAAGGTCACGGCGATTAGTGGCAACACCATCACCCTTGGTGATCACCACGGCAATACCACCACCATTGTGGTGGGCGCCACCACGACGTACACGAAACATGGCGCTCCTGCCTCGTTGACCGACATCGTGGTGGGCACCAAAATCCGCGGCGAAGGAACACTCTCAACTGACCGCCTGACGCTCAACGCGGTCAGCGTCACGATTGAGCATGACGCCGTACTTGCCGCTAAGTCCCCGAAGAATGGGAAGGGCGGCGACCACGACGGTGGCAACCAAGGACCTAGAGGTAACAATCAGGGACGTGGACACAACCGTCACTGAGTAGCTTCAATCGAAATGTCAACGAATCCAGTTGACGTGCGAACCCTGCAGTAGGAGTTCGCACGTCAACTGGATTTTCTGTTTTCGATGGGAAAACAGTGCAGACGCACCTTCTTGACGTCAAAGTAATGCCGTCCATACGCTCATTTCACCGTTGGCGGCCGGTAAGTTAAGAGGTGTCACGAGCGATCATTCGCTGGTGCTGAAGCAAGTTTGTGTTCTTAGCGGAAAGATGGATAACGTGAGCACCGCCATTAGTTGGCTTTGCGATATGGACGGCGTCCTGATTAACGATGGTCGCATGGTTCCCGGTGCCGACAAGTTTCTCGACCGACTTCGAGCCACCGATCGATCGTTTCTTGTCCTTACCAACAACTCGCTCTTTACGCCGCGACAATTGCACGAGAAACTCACGTCGCTCGGCGTCGAGGTGTCCGAGAGTCAACTCTGGACGTCAGCGTGCGCCATTGCGCAATTCGTTCACGATCAGCGCCCCAAGGGTCGGGCGTTCGTGATCGGCGAGGCCAGCCTTCACGAAGCCCTGTTCGACGTCGGCTACACCGAAGATTCAGTGAGTCCTCACTACGTGGTTCTCGGCGAGACCTGGAAGTACTCCTTTGACGAGATCACGACGGCCATTCGACTCATCGACCAGGGATGCTCATTCGTGGTGACGAATCCAGAGACCTTTGGGACGTCGCCGGAGGGACTGCTGCCCGGATGTGGCGCGCTCGCGGCACTCATTTACAGTACGACGGGTGTCAAGCCCTACTTCGTGGGAAAACCCAACCCCGTCATGATCAGAGACGCCCTCAACATCCTCGGCGCGCACTCGAAGTCAACGGTGATGATCGGTGACCGTATGGACACCGACATTATTGCCGGTGTCGAAGCTGGCGTCGAGACGATCCTCGTCCTCTCGGGCGTCACCCAACGAGACGAGATCGAGCAGTACTCCTACCAACCAACGCGCGTCATCAACTCCGTCGCTGACCTCATCGACGAACTGTAACGACCACACCGAACGCGACGCGACTTCCTTACCGGGACATCCTCACTTGCTGGTCTGTTGTAGAGCCTCGAGGAACGACTCGGCCCAGTCGTAGACGTCACGTCGATACGTCTTTCGCCGCATTCGCGACATTCGATCGCGCGTTTCCTTCGGTCCGGCGTTCACCGCCATCCGAATGGCCTCTTTGATGCCCTCGAGGTCGTGCGGATTCACCATGAACGCGCCGCGCAGTTCCGCAGCAGCGCCAGCGAACTCGCTTAGGACGAGTCGACCAGTCAGGTCGCGGCGCGTCATCACGTACTCTTTCGCCACCAAGTTCATACCGTCGCGAAAGGGCGTCACGATCATGACGTCCGCCACCAGGTAGAGCGCGACGAGTTCGTCGAAGGGAAGGTTCTGATGTAGGTAGTGAATGACCGGGCTTCCGACCTGGCCGTACTCACCGTTCATCTCACTCACGGCCTGTTCGAGGTTGTGACGCTCTCGTTCGTAGTGGGCGTCGGTCTCTCGGCTCGGTACCGCCACCTGGACCATCACGTGTTTACCCGCCGTCAACGATCCGTCCTCGAAGAGTTCGGACACTGCCTTGATGCGTTGTTGGATACCCTTGGTGTAGTCGAGACGGTCCACACCGAGGAGCACCAGCTCAGGATCACCCAGGTCTTTCTTGATCTCGACGGCGCGAGCGCGGATGGCGGGATCGTTCGCCAACGCGATGATCTGTTCCGAGTCCACCGAGATGGGGAACGCGCCCACGCGCACGGTGCGACCGTTGAGGTCCAACACGGAGTCAGTTCCCGTCGCGGAGGACTGGCGACGGGCCATTCGCGAGAAGTTTGAGGCGGCCTGGGGCACCTGGAAGCCGATGAGGTCCGCACCGAGCAGCCCCGTCAAGATCTCACGGCGCCACGGCAACTGCATGAAGAGTTCGATCGGTGGAAACGGGATGTGCAAGAAGAACCCAATGCGCACGTCCGGGCGCACCTGGCGCAGCATTTGAGGGACGAGTTGCAACTGGTAGTCGTGAATCCACACGGTGCCGCCCGGGGCGACCGACTCGGCGATTGCCGTGGCGTAACGAAGATTCACCGCCCAGTAGGCCTGCCACCAATGACGGTGGAACGTCGGCGCGCGAATGGCGTCGTGGTAGAGGGGCCACAACGTGGCGTTCGAGAATCCGAGGTAGAAGTTCTCGTACTCCTCCGGCGTGAGGTCGACGGCCTTTAGTTGGATCCCCTCGTACGTGAGAGGTAACTCTCGGTGCTCCGACGTACCGGGCCATCCGATCCACAGTCCGTTTCGATTCTGAAGGACTGACGTCAAGGCGGAGACAAGGCCGCCGGGACTCGGCTTCCAGACGTCGTCGCTCCCACCCGTTGCGTGTTGCACGGGCAGCCGGTTGGCGACGACGACGAGGTCGGCCTTGTGGGCATCACGGCTCGGGACTCGCTCTTCGATCGCGACCGGTTCAATTTGAGTAGTGACTTGATCCAATATCATTTGTACCTGATCAAAACCCTAATGCCGTTGCGACACGAGTGCACTTTAGTGATTCCACTCATCCTGCACTCCTCACGGAGTTGATCGGCCCGACTAGCGCCGGGCTTCCCTTCCGCGTGTCATCGCCAGCCGCTGAGTGAGACTCAGTCTGATGCTCGGCTCCACGCTTCACCGGGGCTCCAACTGAACCCAGGCT